>TARA_R110000868_G_scaffold97614_2_pt1 | contig 201762 bp, 153 predicted proteins | sample TARA_R110000868 | Tara Oceans TARA_R110000868 (sample SAMEA4397489) | marine metagenome | biome: Polar Biome; feature: [SRF] surface water layer (ENVO:00010504); material: water (ENVO:00002006), including particulate matter (ENVO:01000060) such as... | depth 5 m | reverse complement strand
GTTTGACGAAATCGCCGTTGAAGAGGCCGTCCGCCTCAAGGAAGCCGGCACTGCGACCGAAGTGGTCGCTGTATCGCTGGGTGTGAAACAGTGTCAGGAGACGCTGCGTACCGCCCTTGCCATGGGTGCCGATCGCGGCATTCTGGTTGAAACCGAGGACGAGCTTCAGCCACTGGCCGTTGCCAAACTCCTTAAAGAAGTGGTCGCCAAAGAAAGCCCGGATCTTGTGATCCTTGGCAAACAGGCGATTGATGATGATGCCAATCAGACCGGTCAAATGCTGGCCGCCCTTTTGGATTGGCCGCAGGGGACCTTTGCCTCCAAAATCGTCACTGTGGATGGCAAACTTGACGTCACCCGCGAAGTCGATGGTGGCCTTGAAACCATCAAAATCGATCTTCCGGCAATCGTCACCACCGACCTGCGCTTAAACGAGCCGCGCTATGCGTCGCTGCCCAATATCATGAAGGCCAAGAAAAAGCCGCTTGATATCCTAAGCCCGGCCGAGCTTGGTGTGGATACCGCGCCGCGCCTGAAAACCCTGAAAGTGATGGAACCACCATCACGTCAGGCAGGTGTAAAAGTTGCTGATGTTGCCGAGCTTGTTGACAAGCTTCGCAACGAAGCAAAAGTGATTTAAGCGGGGGCCGATCAAATGAGCATTCTTGTTATTGCCGAACACGACAATACCGAACTAAAGGTCGCAACCCTTAACACCGTTGCTGCGGCACAGAAAATCGGGGGCGACATCACCATTCTGGTCGCCGGTGAAAACTGCCGTGCTGTTGCCGATGCGGCGGCAAAGGTTGCCGGTGTTTCCAAGGTTCTGGTTGCCGATAACACGGCCTATGGTCATTTTCTGGCTGAAAATATGGCCGGTCTGGTTACTGAACTGGCTGGCGATTACAGCCACGTTCTGGTGGCGGCTTCGACCACGGGCAAAAACTTTATGCCCCGCGTTGCAGCATTAAAAGACGTCGCACAGATTTCCGACATTACCGATGTCGAAAGTGCCGATACTTTCGTCCGTCCGATCTATGCCGGTAATGCCATGGCGACGGTGCAGTCAACTGATGCCCTGAAACTGATTACGGTCCGTACCACGGGCTTTGATCCGGTTGCTGCCGAGGGTGGCTCTGCATCCATCGAAGACGTTGCAATTGCTTCGGATTCTGGCAAATCAAGCTTTGTCGGCCAGGAACTGACCGAGTCGGAACGCCCGGAACTGACCGCCGCGTCGGTTGTCATTTCTGGCGGTCGTGGCATGGGTTCTGGTGAAAACTTCCACCTGATTGAACCGATTGCCGATAAACTGGGTGCAGCCATTGGCGCATCTCGCGCTGCGGTTGATGCGGGTTACGCCCCGAACGACTGGCAGGTAGGGCAGACCGGCAAAGTTGTTGCACCGCAGCTATACATTGCTGTAGGCATTTCAGGTGCTATCCAGCACCTTGCCGGCATGAAGGACAGTAAGGTCATTGTCGCGATCAACAAGGACGAAGAAGCACCGATCTTCTCGGTTGCCGATTACGGCCTTGTCGCGGACCTGTTCGAGGCCCTTCCCGCATTGGCGAGCGAACTCGACAAATAATCAGATCCCATCTAGGGTCAAAACAGTCAAAGAGGATTGCTCTGACCTTGTTTTGACCCTGGGGGAGAAGTGGGGAACAAATGGCTTCGCTTGAAGATATCAAGACCATTGGCGTAATCGGTGCCGGTCAGATGGGCAATGGCATTGCTCATGTAATTGCGCTTGCCGACTACGACGTCCGACTGCTTGACGTATCAGCTGAGGCGCTTGAAAAAGCGCTTGGCCTGATCGGAAAGAATATGGACCGTCAGGTCAAAAAAGACCTGATTACTGAAGCACAGAAAAAAGCGGCCCTTGCCCGGATTACCACGGGCACGGAATATAGCTTCCTGTCTGAATGCGATCTGGTGATCGAAGCGGCCACCGAAAATGAAGAGACCAAGAAACAGATCTTCAAATTGTTGTGCCCGGTTCTTGGCCCGGACGCCATCATCGCGACCAATACATCATCGATTTCGGTGACGCGTCTGGCATCCTATACCGACCGTCCAGCGAAATTCATGGGTATGCACTTCATGAATCCGGTGCCGCTGATGAAGCTGGTCGAATTGATCCGGGGCATTGCCACGGACGAGCCGACCTATCGCACCATTCATGAACTGACCAATAAACTGGGCAAAGACACGGCAAGCGCCGAAGATTTCCCAGCCTTTATCGTCAACCGTATCCTGTTGCCGATGATCAATGAAGCGATCTATACGCTTTATGAAGGTGTCGGCAATGTCCGGTCCATTGACGATGCGATGCGCCTTGGCGCGAACCATCCGATGGGCCCGTTGCAACTGGCCGATTTCATTGGTCTGGATACCTGCCTGTCGATCATGCATGTCCTGCATGACGGTCTGGCCGATACCAAGTATCGCCCTTGCCCGTTGCTGGTCAAATATGTCGAAGCCGGTTGGCTTGGCCGCAAGGCTGGTCGTGGTTTCTATGATTACAGCGGTGACGAGCCGGTTCCGACCCGCTAATCGTCCCGAAACAGATTTCAAAGAAAGCCATCGCAGCAATGCGGTGGCTTTTTTGCATTTGAATTCTGATTTAACCGACGTGCAAAACTTTTGATCTTTCGATCAGAAATTGCCCTGCTATGATAAAGACAACAAACAAAGACCAAAAAGAATTCAGGAGGCCGCCCTACATGTTTCTTGGAATAGATGTCGGCACATCTGCCGTTAAGGCGCTTCTGATAGATGAAAAATCGATCACTGTCGCCGAAGCTGATGTTCCTTTGACATTAAGCAACCCAAAACCATTCTGGAGCGAACAGCACCCGGATGACTGGTGGACTGCGACTTGTACGGCAATGGACCAGTTAAAGGCATCCAATTCAAGCGCCCTTGCCGCAGTGCGTGCCATCGGGCTTTCAGGGCAAATGCACGGTGCCGTGATCCTGGGTGCTGATGATAAACCGCTGCGCCCGGCGATCCTGTGGAATGATGGCCGCGCCACCGCCGAATGTGCTGAGCTTCAGGCCGCCCTGCCCGACCTTCCGATACGGGCAGGCGTTGTTGCCATGCCCGGCATGACCGCGCCGAAACTGATTTGGCTGCGCAAACATGAACCGGAAACCTTTGCCAAGATCAAAACCGTCCTGCTGCCCAAGGATTATATCCGTTTCTGCCTGACGGGTGAAAAAGTCACCGAAATGTCGGATGCCGCCGGGACGCTTTGGCTTGATGAAGAAAGCCGAAGCTGGAATTATGACGCCATTGCCGCAACCGGCATGGATATCGCCCAATTGCCACACCTTGTCGAAGGCAGCGATGCCACCGGGCATCTGCGCGGCGAACTGGCTGTGCGCTGGGATATGAAACCAACCGTCGTTGTTGCCGGTGGCGGTGGTGATGCCGCAACGGGGGGCATCGGTGTTGGTGCTGTCAGCCATGGCGACGGGTTCATTTCGCTTGGCACATCATCACAGATTTTTGTCGCATCGGATCGGTATCGCCCCAAACCCGAAGAACTCCTGCACAGTTTTGCCCATGCAATTCCACAGCACTGGTTCCAGATGGCCGTGTTATTAAACGGGGCAAGTTGCCTGTTATGGGCGGCGAACCTTTTGGGTGAAAAGGATATCGGCGCCCTTCTAAACCGTACCGAGGCCGCCGACAAAGCACCGTCAGATGTGCTTTTTCTGCCTTACCTCAACGGTGAACGCACCCCGCATAATGATCCCTATGCACGTGGCGTGTTCTTTGGCCTTGGCAGCGATACGGGGCGTGAAACGCTGGTGCAATCGGTTCTTGAAGGCGTTGGTTTTGCCCTGTCGGACGGGCAGTCGCGCCTGCATGCTGCCGGAACGCGGTGCGAACTTCCCGGTGTGATTGGCGGCGGCGCACGCAGCCGATACTGGATCCAGATGATTGCCGACATCATGGGCAGCCCGCTTGCCCGATATGAAGGTGCTGCCAAAGGCCCGGCATTTGGCGCGGCACGTCTGGGGCGCCTCGCCCTTGACCATGAAACAGTCGAAGATGTCTGTTTAAAACCCGCTATTCAGGAGGTCGTCATGCCTGATATGGCCCGACACGATGCCTATCAACCACGATTTGCCAAATTCAAACGGATTTATTCCGCCCTGCGCGAAGAATTCCACCCCGCCTGATCCCTTCCCCAATTCAAAACCTTTTTCCCCACCTGATCGGTATTTTGTCCTGCAACATTGTTTCGTGCCAAATGTTGCCGCCAAGGTCCTTTAAAGACCTGAAAAGATGCCAATATCAGTAAAAGTGATTGAATTAATTCTATTTGGATAAGCCATGACCATTGCCATCGTTGGAAGTTCCAATATCGATTTTTCCGCCCGCGTTGCCGAACTGCCCAAACCCGGCCAGACCGTTGCCGCCACCGGTTACACGACCGGCCCCGGTGGCAAGGGATGCAATCAGGCAATTGCCGTTGCCCGTTTGGGTCAAAAACCTGTTTTCATATCCAAGATTGGGAATGACCTTTTGGGGCGCAGCCTGATGGATACCCTGAAAGCTGAAGGTTTCGATACCAGCCAACTGATACAGGCACCCGATGCCCAAACGGGCACGGCGCTGATTTCAATTGATCATACCGGGGAAAACATGATCACCGTGGCGGGCGGGGCGAATATGACGATGACGCGCGCTGATATTCGCGACAAACAAATGCTTTTGGAAAATTGCACCTATCTTTTGGTGCAGCTTGAATGCCCGGTGGTTGCGGTGGCATATGCGATGAAATATGCCCATGATGTCGGGGCAACCATCATCCTTGACCCGGCCCCGGTTCCTGACCGGGTTGTTTTGCGCGATTTGATGGCTTTAACCGATATTGTCACCCCCAATTCCAGCGAATGTTTCGCCATGACCGGCATCCAGCCCGACAGCCTCGAAACCGCCAATCAGGCAGCGGCAAAGCTTCGTGAAATGGGGGCGCGTATCGCCGTCATCAAGATGGGATCAAAAGGCGCGTTTTATTGCGACGGCGACCAATCGGGCATCATCGAACCGTTTGATGTTTCAGCCATCGATACCGTTGCCGCAGGTGATTGTTTCAATGCCGGGCTGGCAGTTGCCTTGCATGATGGGCAGGCATTGCCCGACGCGGTGCGCTTTGCCTGTGCCACCGGTGCCTTGGCGACTACGCGCCATGGTGCGGCCGATGCCGCCCCGACACTTGATCAGGTCATGTCCCTGATCGAAGCTGCGCATTAATCGATCATCAGGATGGGGCGTTGATCAGGCTGTTAAAGTAATCGATAACCCCATCGGCATCCCATTTCGCCGTGCCTTCCAGTTTGCCGATCACCTGACCATTGGCATCAATCACAAAACTGGTCGGCAGGCCGCGCGCGCCAAATGCCCGCGCGGTTGCCCCGCGGGGGTCAAGCACGACGTCAAGGTTGCCGATTCCATTTTCATCAAAGAATTCACTAACCACATCCGCACCACCGCGATCCTGACTAAGGGCCAGAACCCGAAACGCCTTGCCATCCATTTCAGCAGCCAACCGATCAAGATCGGGCATTTCTTCGATACAAGGGGCGCACCATGTCGCCCATAGATTGACCAAAACAACCTGACCTTTCAGGTCTTTAAGGTCACGCTTGGTGCCATCGGCATCGATGAAAATCGCCTTTTGGGGCAAAGAATGATCATCAAGTACGACGTCCATTTTCGAAAGTTCTTGCGGCAATTGCGTATCTGCAAAGGCAGGGCTTGCATAAATGGCCGATATGGCGACAATCACGCCCAGATTTACGTAACGAAGCAATGCCTTCACAATACTCACCTTTCCAACGCTTGCGGATCACAATGACCGACAAAAACGCTACCGACCAGAAAAACGCCAACGCCCTGTGGGGTGGCCGCTTTGAAGCAGGCCCCTCGGCCATCATGGAAGAAATCAATGCTTCCATCGGCTTTGACAAACGCCTTTACGCCCAAGATATTCAAGGATCCAAGGCCCACTGCGCGATGCTGGTCAAGCAGAAGATCATTCCCGCAGAAGATGGCGATAAAATCGCCACAGGTCTAGACCAGATCCTTCAAGAAATCGAGAGCGGCAATTTCACCTTTTCGGCCGCCCTTGAAGATATTCATATGAATGTCGAAAGCCGCCTGCGCGAATTGATCGGCCCGGCGGCGGGTCGCCTGCATACTGCGCGTTCGCGCAATGATCAGGTTGCCACCGACTTCAAACTCTGGGTTCGCGATGTTGCGCTGACCGATCTTGATGTCGGTCTTAAGGGGCTTCAGGAAGCCCTGATCAATCAGGCGGGCACACATGCCAACACCATCATGCCGGGCTTTACGCACCTGCAAGCCGCCCAGCCGGTGACCTTTGGCCATCATATGCTGGCCTATGTTGAAATGTTCGGCCGTGATCGCGGCCGGGTTGCCGATTGCCGCACCCGGGTCAATGAAAACCCGCTGGGTTCCGCCGCCCTTGCCGGAACGCCCTATCCGATTGACCGGCACATGACGGCAAGCGCGCTTGGCTTTGACCGCCCGACCGCAAACTCGCTTGATGCGGTTTCGGATCGCGACTTTGCCTTGGAATACCTGAACGCGGCATCGATCACGGCGATGCATCTGTCGCGTCTGGCCGAAGAAATGGTCATCTGGTGTTCGGCACAGTTCAAATTTGTCGGCATGTCTGACAAGTTTTCGACCGGTTCATCGATCATGCCGCAAAAACGCAACCCGGATGCCGCCGAACTGATCCGTTCGAAAATCGGCCGGATCGTCGGCTGCTATAATTCGCTGATGCTGTCGATGAAAGGCCTGCCACTAGCCTATTCCAAAGACATGCAGGAAGACAAGGAACCGGTATTTGAGGCCCATGACCATCTTGGCCTTTGTGTTGCCGCCATGACCGGCATGATCGCCGACATGAAAGTGCATAAAGACAATATGCGGGCCGCTGCCGGTGCCGGTTATACCACCGCAACCGATCTTGCCGACTGGCTGGTTGCCGAACTGGGCATGCCGTTCCGCGATGCGCATCATGTGGTTGGTTCGACCGTGAAATTGGCCGAAACCAAAGGATGCGACCTTGATCAGCTATCCCTTGAAGACCTTCAAGCGATCGAGCCGAGGATAACCAAAGCGGTCTATGATGTCCTGACGGTTGAGGCATCGGTTGCCGCCCGTCAAAGCTTTGGCGGGACGGCACCGGTTCGCGTGACGGAATCAGTCAAGGCGGCAAAGGAAAGGTTCCTGAAATGAGCAACCAGATGCTTAAACGCAGCACGGTAATCGTTCTGGCGGTGATGCTGGGCCTGTCTGTTGCCGCCTGCGGCAAAAAAGGCCCGCTCGAACCGCCGACCGACGCAGGCAACAACTATCCACGGACATATCCGGCACAATGAACCATTTTCAATATATTGATGGCGTTCTTCACGCAGAAGGCGTTTCCATCCCGGCCCTTGCCGAAAAAGTCGGCACGCCGTTCTATTGCTATTCCACCGCAACCCTTGAACGCCACTACAAGGTCTATGCCAGTGCGTTTGACGGGCTTGATGCTACGGTTTGCTATGCGATCAAGGCGAACTCCAATCAGGCAGTTCTGAAAACACTGGCCAAGCTTGGTGCGGGTGCCGATGTTGTTTCGGTTGGTGAAATGCGTCGTGCGCTGCGTGCCGGTGTTGCACCGGACAAGGTGATCTTTTCCGGCGTTGGCAAGGCCGATGCGGAAATGCGCGAAGCCCTTGATGCCGATATTGCCCAGATCAATGTCGAAAGCATCCCTGAACTGGAAGAACTGAACCGGGTTGCCATCGACATGGGCAAGAAGGCCCGCATTGCGATCCGCATCAATCCGCATGTCGATGCCAAAACCCACGAAAAAATCGCCACCGGCAAAGCCGAAAACAAATTCGGCATCGACTGGACCCGTGCGATCGAGGTTTACCGCATGGCCGCCGCCATGGAGGGCATCGACGTTACCGGCATTGCCATGCATATCGGATCGCAATTAACCGACCTGGCCCCCTTCCGCGAGGCATTTACCCGCCTATCTGGTCTGGTTGAAAAACTTCGCGACGAAGGAATTATCATTCGTAATCTGGATCTTGGCGGCGGTCTTGGCATCGCCTATCAAGGCGAAACCCCGCCATTGCCCGATGCCTATGGTCAGATGGTCCGCGAAACCGTAGGTCATCTGGGGTGTCACATCACGCTGGAACCCGGTCGTTTGATCGCGGGGAATGCCGGTGTGATGATTTCACGCGTCATGTATATCAAAGACGGCGAAGCCAAACGTTTCGTGATCCTTGACGCGGCGATGAATGATTTGATCCGCCCGACGCTTTACAACGCCTATCACGAAATCATCCCGGTTGATGAACAGGGTGAAAAAGATAAACAGGCGTTGGTTGATGTGGTTGGTCCGGTTTGTGAAACCGGCGATACCTTTGGCAAGGATCGTAAACTGCCCGATAACCTGCAACCCGGCGATTTGGTTGCTGTGATGTCGGCCGGTGCCTATGGTGCTGTGATGTCATCGACCTATAATACGCGCGCATTGACGCCCGAAGTTCTGGTCAAGGATGATGCCTATGCCATCATCCGTCCGCGCCAGTCGATTGACGAACTGATCGGTCTGGACCGTATTCCAGAGTGGCTCGATTAATCGTCCCCTGAAAATCATCTTAAAGGCGGCCTTTTCACATAAAAGGCCGCCTTTTTATTTCGGCCACGGCATCATCGTTACTTGACCCGCCCGGCCAAAGCCCCAAACTTAGAATAAGGTCCCGATATCAAGCGGACCTACGTCACGGCACATGGCCATATGCTGGGCCGAATGCAGGGGCCGAAATTCGATATGTCGATCATACCACCCAATCCCCGACTGGAACATCATCTGCGCCTTGCGCAGATGATCATGACGTGGGAACGCGTGTGGCCGCGCCTGATCCCGGCGATCAGCATGTTGATCTTGATCACCGGTCTGACCCTGACCGGCAGTTTTGAAATGCTGCCCGCGACCGGCCATATCATTTTTCTTTCGATCCTGTCGGTGACGACTCTTGTCGCGATTCTGCTGCCCTGGCGCCAGTTCGAATGGCCCGGCCGCCGGGCGGTTCTTCAACGGATCGAACGCGAAAACGACCTTGAAAACAATCCACTGCAAAGCCTCGAAGATCATATTCAGGACGATGAAGATCCCCTGACCAGTTATCTGTGGCAAAAGCAATTGCAACGCTACGAGACGATGCTCGATCATCTGCATCTGCCGCGTCCCATCCCGTCACTTGCCCGGATTGATAAATATGGCCTTGTCGTTTTACCGGTACTGTTGCTGGCGGTGGGATTATTTGCCGGACATGACCGGATCAGTGAACGTTTCCACAAGGCATTCAGCCCCCTGCAACGCCTTGGCACCGCTGATTTCAATACAACGCTATGGGTTACCCCGCCGGCCTATACCGGACAAATTCCACGTGTTTTGCGCTTTGCCGAAACCGGCGTCAAACCCAATATCCCTGCCGCCCAACAAGATACCAATTCCGATACCAGCAGCCCGAATATCATCAATGTCGACGTCCCGGTCGGGTCCATACTTGCGGGCAACATCGGCAGCATCTGGAAACCGACCCTGCGGGCGCCAAATGGCAACCGCACCGTTTCCGAAAGCAGCGACAGCAATTATGTGATTTCGACAGAACTTGATCAGGCCGGACCATGGCGCATTTCGATATGGGGCACGGACCGCCTGACGCTTAATGTCAATCTGATTGCGGACAAACCCCCGGCACTTTCCTTTGTCAGCCCCCCATCGATAACACGGCGCGATCACATCCGCCTCGACTATGTCGCGACGGATGATTACGGCATGAACAACCTTGATCTGGTCATCACACCCGCATCTAGCAGCATTGGGCGCGATCCATTTGGATTGAATGACACGATCCGTATCGATATGTCCGGCTCTGACGGTCAGGCTGGTGGTGGTATCAATGCCATGCCGACACGGATTGAAGGCCCACGTTTCATTGATCTGGTATCCCATCCCTGGGCAGGGCTGCCGGTTAACCTGCAACTGGTGTCGCAGGATAATGCCGGGCAAAGCGGGCAAAGCGATATCCGATCAATTATCCTGCCAGAACGCGAATTCACCCATCCGGTTGCAAAAAAACTGATCGCCATCCGTCAGGGGTTATTGCGCTATCCCGACCGCGCCCTCGAAATGCGCAACGCCCTGTTGCCAGTCTTATATGCCCCGCAGGCATTTAACGGGCATATCGGTGTTTTCCTTGCCCTTTCCGTGACCGAAGCACGCCTGTCAGCCCATCTTCAAGACCGCGAAGTCCATCAAGATGTCGCCGGTCTGCTTTGGCACATTGCCGAAGAAATAGAACGCGGCAGTTATGGCATTGCCGAACGCAACCTGATGGAGGCCGAGGAACGCCTGCTGGACGCTTTGGCCAATCCAAATGTAACCGAAGCGGAAATCGCCGAACTGATCGAAAATTATCGTCGGGCGCTGAATGAATATATGGCCGCTCTTGCCCGCGAAGCCCCGCAAAACCAACAAAACCCCCAAGGCCCCGCCGCAATTCTTGAACAACAGGACCTGTCGCGCATTGTCGATCAGATAGATGCCCTGATGCGCGCCGGGGCACGTGATCAGGCTCGCGCCCTGATCGATCAGCTGCGGGAACTGGTTGAAAACATGCAGGTCACATCGGGCGAAGGCGGCGCCGACATCACATCGACACTGCGTGAAATGCTTGATGGTGTACGCGATATCGCCCGCCGCCAGCAGGATTTGATGAATGAAGGCGACGACCCTGCAAATACCAACGGAAACGGCGACCGCGCCGATCAACAACATTCCCTTGCCAGTGATGCAAAAGGCCTGACAAGCAACCCCGGCTTTGGTCAGTTTGGCAATCTAAGTGGCATCGAAACCGCAATTGACGCCATGCAACGCGCCGCCGAAGCTCTTGACCACAATCGCGCCCATGAAGCCCTTCAACAACAGGGACAGGCGATGGAAGCCCTTCAGCGTGGCATCGGCGAACTCAGCCGCGCACTCGAAGGACTAAGCCAGATGATCCCGATGCTTGAAGAACTTAGTGGTTCGGGTAATCGTGATCCACTGGGCCGCCCAGTTGGGGGCGACGGCACAACGGTTATCCCCGAAGTCGATACTCTTGAACGCGCCTGGCGCATCTTGCAGGAACTGCGCCGCCGCTCCGGTGACCCTGATCGGCCACAAGTCGAACAGGAATATATCGATAGGCTGCTAAAGCGCTTCTAAAGGCCGCGTGACGCCACAACAGAAACTCCGCAGTACCTCTTTATGCAATCAGCACAAAACGTCCTGACGACTGTTTTTACCGCACCACAAGGCGGCAACGGCTCATCGGAAAAACGTCCCATCCGTCCAAGATGCTGCACCGTCCAAAAAATCGGCAAACCTGTTTCCAAACGACACAGCCAACGTGCAATCACCTTGCATGTGGAACACCGCGCCATGTTTGCCTTGGTCAGAACCAATCCCTTGGGGTGAACCTTCTTTCAGGACGAGACAACACAAACAAAAAAAGGGCAGCGACGGATCACTGCCCTTTATCATTTTTCGGCTCAAACCGCCTAGGGTTCAACACCATCACGCGGGTCAAGGAAGGTGACCTGCAAGCGGGTCGCCGTTGGGTTCGGGCGACGAATTTTGGTTTCCACCGTCATTGTCTGCCCAACCGGAAGCATCTGTGCCTCCATCGGCATGTCCCCACCGCTCTGAACCGCACTTTCGTCAAAGATCAGCGGCACTTTTTTGCGCTGAACCACACGATCAAGCGGGTCAAGAAGTTCGATCAAAAGATAAGGCAAAACGCGGTCGGTTTCGCTGATATTGACGATCTCGGCGCGAACGACAAGAACATCAACACCGTCTTCTTCTTCACGAGTCGGCGGCAATTCCCGAATATCAAGGCCATCGCCAACATGCGGCACATCGAACCCGACCATGTCATAGACCTTGGCAATCGGCGGCCACAGATTGATCAGAATATCTTTGGCGAAATATCCACCCGCACCGATCCCGCCCAAAATCAGGAAGAACAATATCCAGCCAATGACGCCTTTTTTCGATTTCGCAGGCGGCTTTGGATTATTGCGGATCAATTGTTGTGGAATGGGGGGCGGATCCGGCATCTTATCGGGATCTTCAACCGGCTGACCTGCTTGGCTGGCCATCTGGTCGGCATTGAAATCAGCACCAAGCGCGCCATCCTGATCAAAGGGCGGCGGCGGGTTGTTTGCCGGTGCAGGCGCAGCAGGCTTCGTCCCTGGCGGGTCCTGATGCCAGCTATTGCCGCAACTTTTGCAGCGTACCGTTCTGCCCTTTGGGCCGATCGCCTCTGTTTTCACAGAGTATTTTTTGGAACAATCTGGGCAAGTAATGATCATTGCAAACCTGGCATCTCGATGTCAGCGGCATATAACCCGGGGCACGGCCATAACCTGTGTGACTTCCGACGTTTCCCCGAATGCCCCGGTATAGGCGGAACCTACACTATATGTAAATAGCGGCGATTTAACAGACTGTTAAGTACAGATAACTGAAGCTGCCCTGATTTGGGTGTCACAGCATTACATATATGGTGTGACAATAGCATCCGAAGAACTGTTTAAGTCGTCATATTTTCGGCCAATCTGCGATGATATGCATCACAGCGACCGTCAGAAACGGACTTTCGCAATTGTTCACCCGCCCCCGTCATTATCATGTTATGTCGGGACCTTATGCGTCGTTCTGCGATATGGAGCGCAAGTTTTGACTGAAGTCGTCAGTTTCAGGAATGTGGGTGTTCGTTATGAATCCGGGCCGGAGATTCTGCGCGATCTGAATTTCGCCTTGCACCGCGGTAGTTTTCATTTCCTGACCGGAGCTTCGGGGGCTGGAAAATCAACATTGATGCGGCTGCTGTACCTTGCCTTGCGCCAAACTCGCGGCGAAATAAGTATCTTCGGTCGTGACAATATCCGTATTCCACGCGATGAATTGCCCGCCATTCGCCGCAAGATTGGTGTGGTATTTCAGGATTTCCGCCTGATTAATCATCTTTCGACATTTGAAAATGTCGCCCTGCCGCTACGTGTGGCCGGGGTCGAAGACCTGCAAATTCGCAAAAATGTCACCGAACTTCTGGAATGGGTCGGCCTTGGCGAACAGATCAATGCCATACCATCCCGTTTGTCAGGCGGGCAGCAACAGCGCGTTGCCATCGCACGCGCCGTGATCGGACGCCCGGCCTTGCTTTTGGCCGATGAGCCCACCGGCAATGTCGATGATCGCATCGCAATGCGGTTGCTGTATCTTTTTGAAGAACTCAATAAACTTGGCACCACCGTGCTGATTGCCACCCATAACCGCCAACTGGTACGAAAATTTGGCCATAACCAGTGGCTGTTGGAAGCTGGCACCCTGCACGACATAACCCACAGCACCTGATAACACACCTGACAGCGCATCAACTGACGGCAACTGGACCACACAGGACCCTAAAACGATCATGGCTTTTCGTTCGCACCCGTCACATCTGCCGCTCGACAATGATTCATCGACGCGCTTTTTGCCAAGCATCGTCGCATTGATGGTGGCGTTACTGACTTTTTCGATCGTTGGCCTTGCCGCCCTGCATGACAGTGTCGGCAAATGGTCCGGCCAGATCGAAGGCAGCCTGTCAATTCAGGTGCCCCCGACCCGCATGGCCGAACGCAATCCCGAAGAACGCGAACAGGCGCTGCAGGTAACTGTTGATAATATCATCGACCAATTGTCGGGCATATCCGGCATTGCCCGGATCGAAGAACTCAGCCCCGAAACCATGTCGGCCTTGCTTGAACCCTGGCTTGGCCCCGATGAAGTCGTCAGCGAACTGCCCATCCCGCGCATCATCGAAATCACGCCAGAAACCGGTTTCAATTTCGATATGCTGGAACGCAGACTGGGTGAAATCGCCCCCGAAGCCGTGCTTGACGATCATCGTATCTGGATCGAACGCATTGCCGATGTCGCTTTTTCTGTCGAACTTGCCTTAACCGCACTGATCATTGTTTTGTTTGGTGCGACCATGCTGTCGGTCGTGTTTGCCACCCGATCCGGGCTTTCGATCCATCGCACCATCATTGAATTGCTGCATCTGATCGGGGCACAGGATTCTTATATTGCCGGTCAATTTGCCCGTCATAACCTTCGATTGGCTTTCTTTGGGGCACTGATCGGGCTTTTGATTGCACTGCCGATTTCCGGACTAATTGCATGGCTTGGCCTGCGGGCAGGCTGGCCGATCCCATCACTGGTGTTCAGCCCGCTTTTCATCGGAATTATCATTGCCATTCCGTTCGTGGTTGCCGGGGTTGCCCAGATGACGGCGAAAAGAACTGTGCTGCGTGTGTTACGCAGAATGTTGTAACCAACGCCACAGCTTCGTATAGTCATCTGCACGGTTATGATCATTTGCCTTTTGAGATCATGACCTTGGCCCTAACAGGAGACCGAATTCGAATGCCCGCGCCCCGTCAGGCCCAATCATATGAGTAAGCCGCCCCTTTCCGTTTTGCACCGCCGACGTTTTCGCCGGTTTCGTTTTCTGCTGTCGACCGTGATCCTTGTGGGATTGCTGTGGGCCGGTGGTTTTGTCTGGTATGTCGGCATCATTCCGACAAATGTCGAAGAACCGGATCGCAAAACCGATGCGATTGTCGTTCTAACCGGTGGCAGCGAACGCCTGTCCGAGGGGCGCCGCCTTCTGACCCGCAGACTTGCCGAAAAACTTTTTATTTCGGGGGTTTATCGCGGGGTCGAGGTTGACGAACTTCTGTCGGCAGGCCAAGCAGATCCGCGTCTTCTTTCATGCTGTGTGGTTTTGGGCCATGTTGCCGAAAACACCCGCGGCAATGCGATTGAAACCGCGGTATGGGTTTACGAGGAAGGCTATAAAAGCCTGCGTATCGTGACAGCAAACTATCACATGCCGCGATCGCTTCTGGAATTCCGCAGCCTGATGCCCGATGTCGATATCATCGCCCATCCGGTTTTCCCCGATACCGTCAAGGTCGACAGCTGGTGGCGCTGGCCGGGCAGTGCCAGCCTGATTGCCAGCGAATACAACAAGTTTCTGTTTGCCAGCCTGCGCAATTATGTCCTGCAACTTCTGCCTGGCGGCAATAGCGCGTCCCTGCACCGCTCAACACCCGCCCCGCAAGAACAGGATTACTCGGCGTCGAACTGAATTTCGCAAAAACCGGGCCAGACAAACAACATTTCGTTCGTACCGCATAACTGTTACAAACCCTTGAACGAGTAGCTTGAAGGACTTGTCTGCATGAGAAATCTGCGCGCGTTTCTTTTTAACGTGTTGTTTTTCGGTGGTACGACGCTGTTATGTATCGTCATGATTCCGCTGATACCACTTGGTCGCAAAGCCAACCAGTTTGTTGGCCACGCATGGGCCTGGATGACCCAGAAGATGCTGGAATCGACCGTTGGCATGTCCCGGCGCATACGCGGTCAGGAAATCCTTCCCGATGGTCCCTGCATATTGGTCGCCAAACATCAGTCGGCCTGGGAAACCCTGACATTCCATACCGTCGTTCCCGATCCGGCCTATATCCTGAAAAAGGAACTGACGCGCATTCCGCTGATGGGACAATTCCTGTTGGGGTCCGGGCAAATCGCGGTTGACCGCTCTGCGGGGTCTTCGGCCTTAAAAGACATGATCAAGGGCGCTGGACAGGCGATTGCTGATCGCCGTCAGATCATAATCTTCCCCGAAGGCACACGAACCCCACCGGGTTCGGATCGTCCATATCATCCGGGGATTTACGCCCTGTACAGGGCCTTTCCTGATGTTCCGGTCATTCCCGTCGCCGTTAATTCCGGCATGTTCTGGGGCCGTCACAGCTTTATAAAATATGGTGGCGAAGTCACCATGGAATTTCTGGCGCCAATCGAACAGGGGCTGGATCGCAAGACCTTTATGAAAGAAATCAAAGCCAAGATCGACGGTCGTACCCGCGAACTTGAACGCGAAGCACAGGCTGAATTCAACCTGCCGACCCTGACATCACAGGATATCGAGGTCGAAGAAGCGCGGGAAAAAGCCAAAGCCGACGCCGACAAGCAAGACGCACAAACCGCGATCCCGCTTGAAACCAAAGCCGAAGAAAAAACCCCGTCCTGATTAAAGCGAATATCCCAGATACGTAAAAGGCCGGACACATGTCCGGCCTTTGGTCGTTCTCATATCAAGGCCATCAGACCCTATGCCTTTCGGCGCGTCGCCTGCCAGATACCAAAGGCAATCAAGGCAATGCCGCCCAGATGATACAAATGCAACTCTTCGCCCAAAAAGATAATTGCAAGCACACTGGCAAATACCGGCATCAGATACAAAAACACCCCCGCATTTGCCGGTCCGACAACCGCAACCCCCTTGTTCCAGAACAGATAACCCAAAAATGCTGGTCCGACCCCGATATAGAAAATCTTGATCATATCGGGCCATGCCGGATCAAGATGGGTAAAGAACGGTTGACCTTTTACTGTTACGGACCAGATATAAAGCGGGGTCAGGAACACCAGACCAATCAGTGCCGAAACAAAGACAAGGCTTAGCGGATGCACACCCCGGGGCGCACGTTTGAGCAACATCGAATAAGCTGCCCAGACCATCGCCGACACCAGAGCAAACAAATCACCCGACACAAAGTCCATGTCGGCAAAAACCGCAAAATTGCCCTTTGCAATGATCACGGCGGTGCCAACACCGGCAATCAACACACCGGCCCATTGACCGATCTTTGGTTTGTCTGCCGTTAACAAAGCCGCAAACAACAAAACCCAAACCGGGGTTGTTGCATTCAAAAGCCCGGTGTTAACCGCCGTGGTGTTATAGGCCGCCAGATAAATGATGATCGAAAACAGGAAAACACCGGTGGTTCCAATCAGGAACATCGACATCTTGTGATGCGCCATCAGTTTCAGATCGCGTTTCAGATGCGGAATGCAAACCGGCAACAACAAAACAGCCGCCACAACCCAGCGCCAAAAGGCCAGTGCCTCAAGCGGGACCGTCGCATTCACCCCGCGCGCCACAACATGGTTTGATCCCCACATCATCGCACAGGCAATCAGCATCATATAGGCCGCCGTCATCGACGTATTACCGCTCTTGGTCATCGTGGTGGCATCCGACATCAGATCCCGGCTCCCATATTGATTTCACCGTATTCGCGCCGGACCAGATCCATCAGATCATGCAGGGGCGGATCAACAATCCCCATTTCATCAAGATGGCAGACTGTATTTTCCAGATATTCAAGGTTCGGGCCGACATTGCCATGGGCGGCAACAATAATTTCGACCGCGGTGCGCACCGAAAGGTTCCCGGCAAACTGTTCATGTGTCGGATCCGCGACATAGGTATGCGCGATAACCGTGCGCCCGTCTGACAGTTCAATCTCGATATCGGTCGGGATATAGGTATTGGTCACCAACTCGCGTTCATCAAGATAGTCTTTGACGACGGACCACGCATCGGGCGCGATGCGAAAGGCATTGCCAACACATTCCCCGCCTTCATTCAGGCCCAAAACAAGCCCGGGGTTTTCCGGCGTGCCGCGATAATGATGCGAATAAATGCAAAAAGACCGGTGATAGCCGCGCAACAGGGCCTGCGCCCGTTCTTCAAAGTCGAAGCCCGGACGCCACAACAGCGATCCATATCCAAAAACCCATCTTTCTTCGGGCAGCGTCAAAATATCCTCCGGCAGGATTGGCGTTTAATATTCGTCGCAAAATCCACAGGCAAAATCTAGCGTTTGATCATGACCAATGCCACCCCAAGGGCGGCGATTGTAAACCCGACAAAACCCAACAGACCCAGATTTTCGTCAAACAGCACCCAGGCAAAAAACGCAGCCGTTGGCGGCACCAGATAAAACATGCTGGCAACCCGTGTTGCTTCGCCCTGTTTGATCAATACCATCAAAAGCATGATCGCCCCGATCGACAGCACCAGCACCAGCCAGGCCATCACAAGGATGAAATCCATGCTCCAATCAACGACCAATGGTTCCCGGATCAGCGCAACAATGCCGACAAAGATCCCCGCGGCCATATACTGGATGACTGTACCGCTCATCAAATCCATGCTGGTACAGAACCGTTTCTGATAAATCGTCCCGGCCGTCATGCCAAACAGGGCCATAATGGCAAGTCCAATACCAAACCCGGTGATGCCAACACCATCACCGATCTTGGGCACCAGAACCAACGCCACACCGATCAGGCCAAGGATAAGCCCGCCCCATTGGCGCGCCGTCACCCGTTCACCCAACAGCGCCCCGACAACAGACGCGGTCACAACGGGCTGCATCCCGACAATCAATGCCGAAAGCCCGGCAGGCATCCCGGTATCAATCGCCCAGAAAACCCCGCCCAGATAGATGCCATGCACCAGCATCCCGGTGGTGCTGATATGGGCGACCTCGCGCCAGCTTTTGGGCCATCTGGCGCCCAGCATCCAAATCACCGGCACCATCAATACGATGACAACGGCAAAGCGAATAAACAAAAAGGTAAATGGATCGGCATAGGGAAGACCGAATTTCGCTCCGACGAAACCCGTGCTCCACAGGAACACAAATACGAACGGCATGACCCGGCCAAAAGCAGGATGGTTGGTGGCAGACATGACATTTCCCTTTAACCAAGCAGGGGATGCCTGTGGGGCGCATCATCCCGCCACAACACAGCCCGCAAATCACGGGCCGCGCAAATATCTTATTTAATCGGGCTTTTTCTTGCCCGTTTCATCGCTATGGCGGTCTTCGCCCTCGGCCGAGAAATTGGTAAAATACTGTCCGGCGTCAACAATGCCACGGCGGATTTCACGCGTGCGGCTAAACAGTTCGAACAGTTTATCCCCCTCGCCCCAGCGGATCGCCCGTTGCAACGCCATCAGGTCTTCCTGAAAACGTCCAAGCACTTCCAGAACGGCTTCGCGGTTATTTAAAAACACATCACGCCACATCGTCGGATCGGACGCGGCAATTCGGGTAAAGTCCCGAAAACCAGATGCGGAAAACTTGATCACTTCCTGACGCAGGGCATCTTCAAGGTCGGTCGCGGTGCCAACAATCGTATAGGCAATCAAATGCGGCAGATGCGACGTAATGCCAAGAATACGATCATGATGATCGGCATCCATGCATTCCACCTTCATCCCGCAGGCTTCCCAAAGCGCCTGAACCAGCGCTGTTGCCTTTTCCGATTCACCGGGAACCGGTGTCAGAATGCACCAACGGCCTTCAAACAATTCCGGAAAACCGGCATCCGGACCGGAATGTTCCGTCCCGGCAAGCGGATGACCAGGAACAAACGAAACACCTTCGTCCAGATGCGGGGCAATGTCGCGGATCACCGCCTGCTTGACCGACCCGACATCAGAAACAATCGCCCCTTTTTTAAGAACGCCCGCCAATTGGGCACCAATGGTTTCATTGGCGCCCACCGGCGCACAGATCATGATCAGATCCGCATCAACCACCGCCGACTTGATATCGCAATAGGCCTCGTTGGCGATGCCAAGTTCAAGCACACGGTCGCGCGTTGCCTCGGACCGCACGGCACAGGTGACTTTTTTCGCCAGACCATCGCGCAAAATACGACGCGCCAAGGACGAGCCAATAAGCCCCATGCCGATAAAAGCAACGGTATCAAATAGCGGTTTGGATGCGGTGTTGGTCATTTTACCTGTTCACAAAGTCTTTGATGGCCTGAAGGCAGATATCCATTTCTTCCTTCGTACCGATCGAAATACGAAGCATCTGCGGTAGACCATAGCCACCGATCTTGCGCGGGATAACCCCCTTGGACATCATGAAATCATTGGCCGCATCGGCGTTTTTGCCCTCAGCCGCGGGGAATTCAACCAGCACAAAGTTGCCATAGCTCGGATGGGCGATCAGACCAGAAATCGCATTCACCTCATCGCGGAACCATGCCAGCGTTTCAGCATTGTGACGCACACAGGTATTGACGAATTCATCATCGTCAAGGGCTGCCAGACCGGCTTCCTGCGTCGGAAGGGCAACGTTGAACGGATTGCGCAGACGCCCCAAGACATCGGCAATATCAACCGGCGCATAGCACCAGCCAAGACGTATGCCGCCAAGACCGTAAATCTTGGAAAATGTCCGGGTCATGACCGTATTTTTGCCCGCACGGACCAGTTCTTCACCGGCAGTGTAATCTTCCTGACCGGTCATAAATTCGGCATAGGCCGCATCAACCACCAGAACGATATCTTCGCGCAGACCCTCGCGCAGGCGCTTCATTTCGCCGTCGGTGATATAGGTCCCGGTCGGGTTATTCGGGTTGGCGACAAAGACAATCTTGGTCTTTGCTGTCACCGCAGCCAGCAAAGCATCAACGCTGGTGGTCATGTTGGTTTCGGCCGCCGTTACCGGCACCGCACCAACACCCTTGGCCGCAATCGGATACATCAGGAAACCATGCTGGGAATACAGCACTTCATCGCCCGGACCGGCATAGGCACGGATCAACAGCGTGATCAGTTCATCCGAACCGGCACCGCAAACAATCTGATCGGCTTCAAGATCGTATTTCTCGGCCAGCTTATTGCGCAGGGCTTCGCAGCCGCCATCGGGATAACGATGCAACTTGTCCGCCGATTTACGCAGCGCCTCAATCGCTTTGGGGCTTGGCCCCAGCGCGCCTTCATTCGATGAAAGCTTGATCACGCGGGTTGCACCACCAGCGGTCGATACACCGCCTTTATAGGGGGCAATATCAAGAATTCCGGGACGAGGGGTGGGCGCAGACATTTTCAAGTTTCTCCCAATAAGCAAGACCGATGACATCCAGCGGCCGCTGCCAATCATTTATCCATTAACTCAGTGCGTCTTCAGGGATCGGCACGCCATAGGCACCGACAACACTTAAACCTTCGGGGGCCAGCCCCTGTTCGCTCAGTGCGCGCTGAAACGCTTCGGCGCGATTACAAAAGAAACCCGGGACATCAACAAGAACAAAACGACGATCACCGATTTCATTGGCAGAAAAGCCAAGGATTGCCGAACCATCGATACCATTCGCAATTTTTTTGCGCGCCGTATCCATCGAAATCTCGTTTGGCAGGCTTACGATAAACAATGTGCGGTCGTCACCGCTTTCTTCCAACTCGATTGGGGCAAGAACAAATCCCTCTGTCTGCTCGCCCCGGCCGACCGGACGGCCGCCAAAGGGCAGCTTGGAAACAATCCGAACCGGACTGTCATCAGACAAAAGCGTCCACCAGGGCTGGGTCTCGCCGACTTCGGGCTTGGGGAACACCCCCACGGCTGCCCGGCCTTCTTCCAACGCATGAAACGCCTCGCGCGGGGTATCAAATTCGACGATTTCGTTCAGACAACCGAAATTAAGCCGTGCCAGTTCCCAGCAATCGATCCCATCGGCATTGCGGCATAATGCAACCGTATAAGGCGCTTCAAGCCGCGTCCCGGCTGCGATCATTTCGCGCCATATCTGGATCAGGGCAGTTTTGGGAAAGGCACCGTCATGGCGGTCAACCAATGTTCGCATAATGCGGGCTTCGCGCGCCGGGCGATAAGGCACTTTGACCTTGCCACCGGCGGCAATGACGCGATCCTTATAGGCCCCAACCGCCTGAACCACTTTGGTGCGTCGAATGATCAGTGATTGCAGCGCCTGATCGATCTCATCGATTTCGGTCCGCAACCCATCTAGGTCAAGATTTGCTAAATTTTCGTCGCTTTGCGCCATGATCCGCTCTTTTCTCAAACGGCGCCCAGTATTAGGACAGGGCAACCGAAAAGCAAAGAAAAGATTGACTAAATCCAGTGCGCTTCATAGCTAGAACCATACCCTGCGGCCAATCATGCCCGCCGGACGCCATCAAGAAGCCCGCATAACGGGCTCCGGTCAATCGGGATACAAGCCATCTCGCCTGACCGATCAGCAGAATCAAGGGGATAGGACGTCTATGTCGACCGCCGACAGCAAAGATCAGCGCCGCACCCTTCCCGGCCATCACATGGTCCTTGGCGACACGACCAAGTTGCGCCTTGATAGCGGCATCGAATTTGGTCCGTTTACCATCGCCTATCAGACCTATGGCGAACTGAATGCCGAAAAATCCAATGCCATTCTGGTGTGCCATGCCCTGACCGGTGATCAATATGTCGCCGACGAAGTTCATCCGATCACCGGCAAGGAAGGCTGGTGGCGTGAAATCGTCGGACCGGGCAAGATCATCGATACCGACAAATATTTCGTCATTTGCTCGAACGTCATTGGCGGCTGCCTTGGCAGCACCGGCCCCAAGGATATCAACCCGGAAACCGGGAAACCGTGGGGTTTGGATTTCCCGGTGATTACCATTGCCGATATGGTGCGCGCCCAGACCATGCTGATTGATGCCCTGGGCATTGATACGTTATTTGCCGTGATCGGCGGATCGATGGGCGGCATGCAGGTTCTTGAATGGTGCAAAAGCTATCCCGAACGGGTTTTTGCCGCCGCGCCCATCGCCACCAGTTTTCGCCACTCGGCCCAGAACATTGCCTTCCACGAAGTCGGGCGTCAGGCGGTTATGGCCGATCCGGACTGGTGTGGTGGCAATTACCTGTTAGAAGGCAAAAAACCGGCACGCGGCTTGGCCGTTGCGCGGATGACCGCCCATATCACCTATCTGTCGCAACCAGCCCTGCATCGCAAATTCGGCCGTAAACTGCAAAACCGGGGGGCGATTACCTATAGCTTCGATCAGGATTTTCAGGTCGAAAGCTATTTGCGCCATCAGGGCAAAAGCTTCGTCGACCGGTTTGACGCCAACAGCTATCTCTATATCACGCGCGCGATGGATTATTTTGATCTGTCGGTCGAATTTGATGGCCGTCTTGCCGATGCCTTTAACGGGTCCAAAACGCGGTTCTGTGTCATTTCATTTTCAAGCGACTGGTGCTTTCCCACACCAGAAAGTCGCCAGCTTGCCCATGCGCTTAACGCGGCATCATGTAATGTCAGCTGTGTCGAAATTGAAAGTGACAAGGGCCACGACGCCTTCCTGCTCGACGAGCCGGATTTCCACATGGTGCTTAGCGGCTTTATCGATGGTGCAGCTGAAAGTCGGGGATTGAAATAAGCCATGAACCATTCCGCAAAAAACAGCACGAACACTTCGCTTCACAATGACCGCATCCGTGTCGATCTTCAGCTGATTGCCGATATGGTCGAACCGGGCACGCGTGTACTTGATATCGGGTGCAGCGACGGTGAATTGCTGGGCTATCTGACCCGCAACAAAGATGTTGATGGCCGGGGACTGGAACTCTCGAACCAGGGCGTGCGCAATTGCGTTGCCCAGGGCCTGCCCGTCATGCAAGGCGATGCCGATCGCGATCTTGGTGATTATCCTGATGGCACATTTGATTACGCCATCCTCAGCCAGACACTTCAGGCAACCCACCGCCCCAAAGAAGTCCTGTCGGAATTGCTGCGCATTGGCCAAAAAGCCATTGTGTCCTTCCCGAATTTTGGCCATTGGCGCGCACGTTTTGACCTGATGTTTCGCGGCCGGATGCCACAAAACCCGAACCTGCCGATCATGTGGTACGAAACACCGAACATCCATTTCTGTACCGTGCGCGATTTTGTCGCCCTGTGCGATGAATGCGGCTTTAAAATCGAACGGTCGATGGTGCTTAATGAAAGCGGCTCAAAAGTCAGTCTGGACAGTCATTCCCGACTGGCCAATTTCTTTGGCAATCAGGCGCTGTTCATGCTGAGCAAGTAACAACACCGTTTTATCCCCCCCCAAAGGCCGCAGGTTTTCTGCGGCCTTTTTACGTTCTGCCATCACAAAAACGCCCCTTCTCCGTCATTGCACGAACATGGTCACATCATGGGGACGTTATGGCACAATCATCACTTTATCGCATTGGGCGCACTGCAATTCTGGTTATCGGCATTGGGCTGATGGCTGCGTGCTCGCAAAAAGCCGAAACCTTGAAAATCACCGTCGACCAATTCGGCAGTGCGACCGAGGCCGCCTTTGACGCCTTTGGCACCGCGCAAACCGCACAGTTCGCGCCGACACCGAAATCCGAAAGCGCCAAACAAACCGAATTCATTGCCAATATGGATGCCTTCACCGGCAAGGTGACACCGTCCAACCTGCCAATCTTACTTGATCCAGATGCGGTCAAGGTTGATGCAACGGTTGCCCAGCAATGGCAAAACACACTGGCGCAACTGCGCAACCAGTACCGCCAGTTTGTCGCGATCTTTGATCAAATCGAAGCCGGATCCGCACTGGGGGCATCGGCGGTCACTGATTCCGGTCCGATCCTTCAAAAACTGCGCCGCCAGCTTGACGCGATCACCAGTGATCTGGCCAAAGACCCGCCGCAATATCTGGTGCGGCGCGGGGCCCTGATCGCCGAGCTGAACAAAATCCGTGCGGATAGCGACGCCCAAGGAAAATCACTGCGTCTGCAAATCTGGTGGCAGGACTGGCAAGCTTTGATGACAGAAGAAAAGCTGCTTCAGACCCACACCCTGCGCAGCTTCCTGACCGCATCATCGCTGGGAACCCATCTGCAAAGCCAGATTGATGATTACGCCAAACTTGATATGGCCGCTCTGATTGGCGCCGCTGAACAGGGAATTTCACTTGCCGGGCATGTTCGCGACCTTTCACCCACCGAACTGGTCGCACAGGGCAGCAATCTGTTTGAAACCGCAACCGGCACTACGGCTTCCGCAACCGCGCAATAAGGGGGTAAAACCATGACCAATCTTGACGAAATGATCCGTGCCGCCAAGGCAAGCTTTGTGGCCATAGACACCGCCTATCAAGCGGCCGACATCAATGACAAACTGGTGATGGCAGAAACACGCAACAAGGCCGCCGATCAACTGGTTGCCCTGCAGGCAAAGAAACTTATCCGCAATGCATCACAAATCACCGATGCCGATATTGCCGAAATGAAAAACCTGAAAGAACGGATCGATACGGCCGCACAAATTCAGGCCGCCCTTTTGCAATTCGTCGGTCTGGTTGCAAAATTCGTCGGTTAACTTTGGTTCCAGCGATCGGCATCGGCATCGTCCGATGCCTTCGCTGTGACCCAATGATCGCCTTTTGAAGTTTCCTCGCGCTTCCAGAACGGGGCACGGGTCTTGAGGAAATCCATGATAAAGTCACAGGCCTCGAACGCCGCACGGCGATGGGCCGACAGGGTGATCACCAGCACAATCTTCTCGCCGGGCAACATGCGCCCGACCCGATGGACAATCCGCACATCATCAAGCGGCCAGCGATCGGCGGCTTCATCCGCGATCTTTTCAAGTTCGCGCTCGGTCATGCCCGGATAATGATCAAGTGTCAGGGCGGAAACCTGATCCCCGCCATGGATATCACGCACCAGCCCGACAAAACTGACCGCCGCCCCGATATCGCGGCGCCCGTCAGTCAAGGCGGCAAGTTCTGCGCCCGGATCGAAATCCTGTTCCTGAACGGTAATGCGTGCCATTGCCCTTGATCCTGATGATGCGCCTAGTCGAGGTATTTAAGCCCGGTACGAAGATAAATATACCCGGTCTGAACCGTTACCAAGCCTGCAATCCACAACAGGATATCACCGATCATGATCGACGGAATCATTTCGGGTGACGCATCCCCGACCAAAAGAAAACCAAGTGCTAATATCTGCGCTGTGGTTTTCCATTTCGCAAGAACGGTAACCGGCAAAGGCACCTTAAGCTCGGCCAGATGTTCACGCAGGCCCGACACCATGATTTCGCGGCACATGATGATCACAGCCGGCAAAATCGCAAAACCGGAAATGCGATCAAATGCCACCATCATCATAAGGGCTGCGGCGACCAAAAGTTTGTCGGCAATCGGATCCAAAAAACGGCCCAGCGGCGAGACAACATTCATGCTGCGCGCAAGGTAACCGTCAAAAAAGTCTGTCACCCCGGCAAAGGCAAACAGGGTAAACCCGATCCAGTTACCAACCGGTCCGTGGATATAAAAGGACGCGACCAATGCCGGGATCACGATGATGCGCGACAAAGTCAGCAGATTGGGAATCTGGTTTCTCATGAAAAGGCCTGTTTGCGGATATTTGGGGCGAACGATCCGGCAGGGCCGTGATAACCAGCCCCGGATGACGCAATTATTAATAGCTCCGGGCACTTACCACAAGGGCCGCGTTCAATTGCAACAAAGCTGTTATCAAACTAACCACTCAAATACCCGAAAACACGATCAGGTTTCCCCGTGAAAATGATCATAAATCTTGCGCGCAATCGCCGCACTGATGCCATCCACTGCTTCCAGATCCTTTAACCCGGCATCGGCCACCCCGCGCGCCGATCCGAAATGATGCAGCAATGCCTTTTTGCGTGCCCCGCCAATTCCGGGCACCGCGTCCAACTGGCTTTTGCCGATCTGTTTGGATCGTTTGGCACGATGGGTCCCAATCGCCCAGCGATGGGCTTCGTCGCGCAAACGCTGAATAAAATACAGCACCGGGTCCTTCATATCGAGGCGCACAGGCGCCTTGCCCGGAATATGCAACACTTCGCGACCGGCATTGCGATCCACCCCCTTGGCGACCCCGACCAACATCACATCTTCGATGCCAAGGTCTTCAAGCACGGCCCGTGCAATGCCCAACTGCCCCAGCCCGCCATCAATCAGGCACAAATCCGGCCAGGTACCATTTTCACGATCCGGGTCTTCCTTTTGCGCACGCGCAAACCGGCGGGTCAAAACTTCGCGCATCATGGCAAAATCATCGCCGGGCGCGATATCGCCTTTGATATTGAATTTACGATAGGCATTTTTCATGAACCCCTCTGGCCCGGCGACAATCATGCCGCCGACCATATTGGTTCCCTGAATATGGCTGTTATCGTAAACCTCGATCCGTTCCGGCGTGCTTTCAAGATCAAGCTTGTCGGCCAGATCTTCAAGCAGTTTGCGCTGTGACGCGCTTTCGGCCATGCGCCGGCCCAACGCATCCTTGGCATTGGTCAGGGCATGCTCCACCAACTTGCGCCGTCCGCCACGCTTGGGCACCTGCAAGGTGATCTTGCGGTTATTATTGATCGACAATGCGGTTTCGACCAGTTCCTGTCCTTCGATCTCATGCGACAGTAAAATCTGTTTCGGGGCCGGTTTATCGGCATAGAACTGCCCGACAAAGGCCGACAGAATTTCCGGTATCTCGGCACTCTGTTCATGGCGCGGAAAATACGACCGGTTGCCGTAATTTGAACCGGATCGGAAAAAGAACACCTGAACACAGCTTTGCCCGCCTTCGTGATGCAGGGCAATCACGTCGGCTTCCTCGACCCCTTCAAGATTGATGTCCTGATGGGACCTGATCTGGCTTAAGGCCCGAATACGGTCGCGATACATCGCCGCCTGTTCAAAATCCATGCGTTCGGATGCGGCCAGCATATCGGTTTCTAGCTGCTTTAGAATTTTCTGGCTGCGCCCGGTCAGGAAGTCGCGGCAAATATCGACCAACCCGTCATATTCCGCCTTGGCGATACGATCCACACATGGGGCGGCACACCGCTTGATTTGGTACAACAGGCACGGGCGCGACCGGTTGGAGAACACAGAATCAGTACAGGACCGCAGCAAGAAGGCGCGCTGCAAATGATTAATCGTGTTATTGACCGCCCAGGCCGAGGCAAAGGGACCAAAACAACTGCCATCCTTGGCCCGCGCCCCGCGATGCTTGACGATACGCGGATAATCGTGATCTTCGGTAATCAGGATATAGGGAAAGCTTTTATCATCGCGCAAAAGGATGTTGTAACGCGGCTTAAGCTTTTTGATCAGATTCGATTCAAGCAGAAGCGCTTCGGCCTCGGTATGGGTGGTGATGATTTCCATCCGCACCGTCTGTGCCACCATCCGGGCAATCCGGATCGGCAGTTGCATCAAACGGGTATAGGCCACCACGCGCTTTTTAAGGTTCTTGGCCTTGCCGACATAAAGGATGCGATCCTTGTCATCGATCATCCGATACACCCCGGATGAGCCTGGCATGGTCTTTAGCGCATGTTTGATCGCCTCGACCCCGCGTGCGGCCCCCCCTTCAAGTTCATCGCTTTCAAGCGACAATCCGATTTCCCGAACGGGGGTTTCGGATGGGGTTTCAGGCTTCATCAAGGCTTCTCCGGCAGATTTATTAAAAATCAAAAGTTGTGACGACCGTCACTTCCCAAACGGGCTTCTGACAATACCCAAAAAGATTAACGCCGCAACATCACTTCACAGAATCGCTGTGGGAAAAAGATGTCCACCAAGCCTGTGGATAAGTATGTGGGTAATAGGGGGGCTGTTTTCTGCACCCCTTGAGAGTCTTAACGTTCTGTGAAGTGATTAATTATTGGGCAAAACATCTAAGTCATTGTTTTATATGGTAAAAAATACTGTCAACCTGAAAACATTCGGTAATAGAGGAGTCAAAAAAGAATATTTTCCTTTGATTCCCTAGCGGCAGATGCTTGTGCATAAGGACAACAACGATTCGGCCCAGAGGAATCACAGAGTCCCCGTCCCAAACCGTTAACAAAAGTAAATTTCAAGCCGGTTTAACAAAGCGATCAACGCGCGATATTAAAGCGCTCTATTTCGACCCCGACCGCCGCAACGTCGTCAAAGACATCAAGTTTTTCAACCCGAACGTTTACCTTGCGCACCCGGCGATCCGCCAGACACATATCGGCCAGTTTTTCCCCAAGAGTTTCCACAAGGTTCACATGGCCGTCCTGACAAATCTCGCGCGTGCCGGTCACCAAATCTTCATAGCTTAAAACAGTGGCAATATCGTCATTCAAGACGCCCTCGCCTTCCAGAACGGCAAGGTCAAGATTGATACGCACCCGTTGCGGACGACCTTTTTCATGATCATACACCCCGATCGATGTCCCAACGACCATGTCACGCACGAAAACACGACGCAAACTGCCCGCATGATCTGCATAGGGCAGTGTCGTAATGTTATCGTCCTGTTTAAGGCCTGCGGTCATGGTCTGGTCTTCCTTGTGCTGCGCTTGTGCGGCCAGATGTCCGAAATCCATGTCCGGCACATCATTCCTCTGGCATTTCATCTTCGCCACTGGCTGCCCAATTAAGGTGCTGCCCGCCGTCAAGGGCTAACATTTGCCCGGTGATGGCAGGCGCGGCAAGGAAAAACCGAACCGCGTCGCAAATCTCTTGCGGGTTTGTTCCCACTTTCAGCGGGGTCTGATCACATTGTTGATCAAAAACTTCCTGTGTTTGCCGGGCACTAGGCAATGCCGGCCCCGGCCCAATGCCATTAACCCGAATACGGGGCGCTAATGCCAGCGCCAGCGTCTGGGTCAAGGCCCAAAGCCCGGCCTTGGACAGGGTATAGGTCATGAAATGCGGTGTCAGGTTCCAGACACGTTGATCAATCAGATTGATAATCGCCCCTTTTTGCCCCGCCGGAAGACGCTTGGCAAAGTCCTGTGACAAAACAAACGGCGCCCGAAGATTGGCCTCCATATGATAATCCCAGCCCGCACGCGTGGCAGTCGCGATATCATCATATTCAAAAGTGGATGCATTATTGATCAGAACACCAACTGGGCCAAGGGCCGCGGTTGCTTCGCGGATAACACGCCCGGTGTCTTCTTCTTTGCCCAGATCGGCCGAAATCACGCAGGCGCGCTGTCCCATGGCCCGAATTTCATCGGCAAGGCTGTCAGCATCCCGGCGCGATGAATGGCAATGAAGGGCAAGATCATAACCCTGCCCGGCAAGATCAAGTGATATCGCCCGGCCGATACGTTTGGCCGCCCCGGTGATAAGGGCCGTTTTCGGCATTGTCCCTGTCATATGGTTTCCATCCCGTCAGTCATGATGTCCCCCTGTTACGGGACCACCGGCCGGTTTGATCACCACCGGCGCCGCCAGATATGATTGGTAAAACCGGAACTTACAATCAAACCCGCCTGTCGGTCCATCATCGCGTCACCTGTCAGACAAGCAACCGGTCAGGCTGAAACCAGACTGGCGACATAGCCAATATAGGCCGCAACAAACACCATCCCGGTAACCCGTGATATCCCGCGCATGAAATAACCGACAATCAGCAAAACAACCGTCACCGCCAGCATGATCCACAAATCAGATCGCAAAATCTGATCCGGCACCGCAATCGGCGCAATTAGCGAAACACCACCAATGATCACCAAAAGGTTCAACAGGTTCGATCCGACAACATTGCCCAATGCCACATCGGAATGCCCGCGCAACGCGGCCACAATCGAGGCCGCCAATTCCGGAAGCGACGTTCCAAATGCCACAAGGGTCAGACCAATCACCGCTTCGGACACACCAAACTGGCGCGCCACGGTCACACCGCCATCAACCAGCAAATCTGCCCCAAAGGTAAGGGCGACAATACCAACAAGCGTTGTAACGACCGGTTTCATCCACCCCTTTGGCACCTCGCCGACTTCGTCGACTTCTTCTTCATGCAAGTCACGGGCATCACCCGGATTTTTCATGTCATGCTGATAGGTAAAGTACCAGATCCCCGCCAGCACCAGCAGCATGATCACCCCGGCCCAACGATCGATCACCCCAAACAGGCACAGCCCGATAAACAGAACCGTTCCCAGCAACATGGTTCCCCCGTCGCGCAGGATCATGGTCTTGGATGCCGCAATCGGTTTTAAAATGGCCGCCGCCCCCAAAATCAGCAAAATATTAGCGATGTTCGAACCAACCACATTACCCATCGCGATATCCCCCGAATCCCCCAATGCCGCATTCAGCGACACGACGAATTCCGGGGCCGATGTACCGGCCGCAACCACTGTCAGGCCGACAATGACCTTGGAAACCCCCATCAAAAGCGCCAGACCGACCGCGCCGCGTACAATAAACTCGCCACCGGCAGTCAAAAGCACAAGGCCCGCGATAATCTGTAAATAAGGGATAAACTGTTCCAATTTAGGCCTGCTCGTTTGGGAATTTTATCATTGTTTGTCGGCCCGTTCGGGGGCACGCGGAACATCGCATTCCCGAACCGGAATAGCAAGCCACGTCATCGCGGATTTACAGGCGCGAAACAAGCCCCGGACAAGTCAATACGATAGGGCCACGTCGCGGTTCGTTTCTGTTTTTCTTCTGGTTCATCCCGCCACAGGTCATCACCATTTGCCCGTGTCATCCGTCACAGTGATCTTCGCATGCGCGAAATTTCCATAGAAATCATAAGGGTATTTCCGCTATCCTTATTCTATTGATTTCCTTTGCATCCCTTCCACCCCGGTAGCGTATCCAATTATGTCTCACAGTGTCTTGTTCGAGCTGTTTCTGGTCCTGACTGCGGCGGTGATTGCTGTGCCGCTGGCCCAAAAACTGCACGCAAATTCGATCATTGGTTTTCTAATCGGTGGATTTTGCATCGGGCCATTCGGCCTTGGCCTGATCAATGACCGCGAAGACATTTCAACCGTTGCCGAACTTGGTGTCGTCTTTCTGCTGTTCATGATCGGCCTTGAATTGTCGCGTGAACGGTTGCGTGTGATTGGTGGCCGGTTTGCCACACTGGGTTTCCTGCAAATCGCCGTCACATTGGCAGTGATATTTGGCATCCTGCTGCTGATCAGCAAGGATATGCCATCATCCATGGTGATTGCCGGGGCGCTGGCCTTGTCATCGACCGCGATCATTTTGAAACAGCTTTCCGATGAACGGCAATTGCATACCCGGTTCGGACGGGCAGCCCTGGCGATCCTTTTGTTACAGGACGTCGCCGTTGGTCCCTTCCTGATCATGGTACAGGCCGCGGGCAAGGCCGGGACGGAAACCAGCCCATGGATCAGCGTCCTGACCGGTATCGGCGCGGTTGCCATCCTGTTACTCGTCGGGCGCTATTTGTTGCCGCGCCTGTTTCGCTATATCGCGGCCCTTAAAAACCCGGAACTGTTTGCCATCGGAACACTTTTTGTCGTTCTGGCCGCCAGCACCCTGACCGAGGCCGCCGGGCTTTCCATGGCACTGGGCGCCTTTATTGCCGGGGTGATGCTGGCTGAAACAGAATTCCGCCATCAGATCGAAGCCGATATCTCCCCCTTCCGGGGGGTCTTCCTGTCGCTGTTCTTCATGTCTGTTGGCATGTCGGTCAATGCCAATGTCGTCATCGGCGAAGCTGGCACCATCATTTTGTGGCTGATTGCCCTTCTTGTGGTCAAGGCAGCCGTTCTGTTTGGATTGTCACGGCTCATCGGCTTCAATCAGGCATCATCGATCCGGGTCGCCATGAGTTTGGCTGCCGGGGGTGAGTTTGCCTTTGTGATGCTGGCCCTGGCATCCCAAAACGGCGCCGTATCCCATGATATTGTTGTCATGCTGATCCCGGTGGTTGCGATTTCAATGGGCCTGACCCCGACCTTGATTTCGTTGGGACACCGAATCGAACAAAGACTTCACCCAAAAGAAAGCGACCAACTGACCGCGATCGAAGAACAAACCGGCGGCATTGAAAAACATGTTCTGGTGATCGGCTGTGGCCGTGTTGGTCGGGTTTTGGCCCGTTTACTGCGGACCAAGAATATCCCGTTCATCGTTCTTGAATCGGATGCACAACAAGTTTCACGCGGTCGTGCCGAAGGATTGCCGGTTTACTTTGCCGATGGCACGCGCCCGGAAACCTTCCGCGCGGCCCATACCGAACAGGCCCATATCGCCGCCGTTGCCATGGGCAACCCGCACGCAACGGAAAAAACCGTTGCCCTGCTGCGTCAGCATTATCCGCATCTGAAAATCTTTGCCCGTGCGCAGGACATCACCCATATCGGCCCCCTGTCACGCAGCGGCGCGGATGCCGCCATCCCCGAAGTTCTTGAAACCGGGTTACGCATGTCCGATCACGTCTTGTCGGCCTGTGATATCCCGCAAGAAGAAATCGATATCGAAATTGCCAAGTTCCGACGCGCCGATATGTTGCTGATGAACGAACTGGCCCCGCGCAGCCCGCGTCACAAGGTCGATGAGCCAACCGCGACCCCTGCAAAGCCTTCCAAGCCACCGAAAAAGAAGTAACGTTCCTAAGAACAAAAACCCCCACCGCATGGATGGGGGTTTTTCGTTTTCCGGACCGGAATTCTTATGGTCCGAGGAATCTGTTATGGCTCAGGCAGCTTCAACATCAAGTGCATAACCCGCCGCACGAACCGTACGGATCACATCGCGCGTGCCCTTGACATCATTCAAGGCCTTGCGCAAACGGCGGATATGAACGTCAACAGTACGGGTTTCGACATAGATATTCGGCCCCCACACGGCATTCAAAAGCTGCTCGCGCGAGAAAACACGCCCCGGATGCTCAAGGAAATACCGCAGCAAACGGAATTCCGTCGGGCCAAGATGAATGGCTTTGCCATTGCGACTGACGCGATGGGCTGCAAGATCCATTTCGATATCGGAATAGATCAACTGCCCTTGTGGTTGCGCCGGACCAGATCGACGTAAAAGCGCACGAATACGTGCCAGCAATTCGCCAATTGCAAAGGGTTTGGTCACATAATCGTCGGCACCGGTATCAAGGCCGCGAATACGATCACCCTCTTCTCCGCGCGCAGTTACCATAATCACCGGAAGATCCCGGCTTTCAGGCTTGCGGCGGATCTGGCGGCAAACCTCGATCCCCGACATAACCGGCAACATCCAATCCAGCAAAACCAGATCAACATGGGTTTCAGCCAGAATTTTCAACGCTTCGTCACCGTCTCCGGCTTCAACAACCTGCATCCCCTCGCGTTCGAGGTTGTAGCGCAACATGGTTACGATTGCAGCTTCGTCCTCGACGATAAGAACCGTTGGGTCCATCTTCCTATGCTCCAGTGTCACTCATTCGGTTCTACGACCGCAAAGTTCGCGGCGTCATTTTTTGGCCGACTATCCATCGGCAGGTCTTCGCCTTTGATCCGGTAATAGATCGTCTCGGCGATATTTGTTGCATGATCGCCAATACGTTCGATGTTCTTGGCGATAAACAACAGATGGGTCGATGCCGTAATGTTACGCGGATCTTCCATCATATAGGTCAGCAACTCGCGGAACAGCGAGTTGTACATATCATCAACTTCCTGATCGCGCGCCCAGACACGCTGGGCTTTTTCCGCATCGCCTTCGATATAGGCGTCCAGAACGTCTTTGATGATTTCCTGGCACAGCTTGGCCATGTTCGGGATAACCTGAACCGGGCGGATCGGCGGTACCTGGTTCAAAACCTGGGCACGTTTGGCAATGTTTTTCGCCAAATCACCGATACGTTCCAGATCATTGGAAAGCTTCAGCGCTGTCACAACCTGACGCAGGTCATCTGCCATCGGCTGACGCAAGGCCAGAAGACGCACGGCAAAGTCCTGGACTTCCTGTTCCAGCTTGTCGATCCGATGATCGGAAAGAATGACCTTTTCAGCCAGTTCCGAATCACGTTTGACAATCGCACGGATCGCCGAGATCAACTGGCTTTCTGCAAGCCCGCCCATCTGCGAGATGATATTGTTCAAACGGGTCAGTTCTTCGTCAAACGAACTGACGATGTGATGTTTGTCGTCGGCCATCTATAAATACTCCTGCCCGGAATTAACCGAAGCGACCCGTGATATATCCCTTGGTACGCTCGTCCTTGGGATTTGTGAAAATCTGATCGGTTTCGCCCACTTCGACCACTTTGCCGAGATGGAAGAATGCGGTGCGCTGCGACACACGTGCCGCCTGCTGCATCGAGTGCGTTACGATCACAATGGTGTAGTTTGAACGAAGTTCGTCGATCAGTTCCTCGACCTTTGCAGTTGCAATCGGATCAAGGGCCGAGCACGGCTCGTCCATCAGAATGACTTCGGGGCTAACCGCAACCGCACGCGCAATGCAAAGGCGCTGCTGCTGGCCACCTGAAAGACCGGTTGCCGGTTCCTGCAAACGGTCTTTGACCTCTTTCAAAAGGCCGGCCCGTTCAAGCGAGGTCATGACGATTTCATCAAGTTCGTCGCGTGAATTGACCAACCCGTGAATACGCGGGCCATAGGACACATTGTCATAGATCGATTTCGGGAACGGGTTTGGTTTCTGGAACACCATGCCGATGCGTGCCCGCAACTGAACAACGTCAATCGCCTTGTCATAGATGTCGCGATTATCCAGCGTCACCTGACCGTTGATCGTCACACCATCAATGGTATCGTTCATGCGGTTCATGCAGCGCAGGAAAGTCGATTTCCCGCAACCCGACGGGCCGATCAGCGCGGTGACCTGACGTTCAACAATGTCAAGATTGACATCAAAAAGCGCCTGGTTCTCACCATAGAAAAGATTGAGGTCACGGGCCGTCATTTTCGGGCTCGTAACGGACGGCTCTGCCGTCATCGCGCTTTGAGTTACAACAGCCATTTTACCACTTCCGTTCAAATTTTTTGCGCAGATACACGGCAAATCCGTTCATCAGGACAAGGAAGCCCAGCAGCACCATAATGGCGGCCGAGGTTTTCTCGACGAAGGCACGTTCCGGGCTGTCTGCCCATAGATAGATCTGCACCGGCAGAACCGTCGCCGGATCAAGCGCGCTTCCAGGGATATCAACGATAAAGGCGACCATCCCGATCATCAAAAGCGGTGCAGTTTCACCAAGTGCCTGCGCCATACCAATGATCGTTCCGGTCAGGATGCCCGGCATTGCCAGTGGCAACACATGATGGGTCACGGTCTGAACCGGTGACGCCCCAAGACCAAGGGCGGCCTGACGGATTGACGGCGGAACCGCCTTGATCGCGGCACGGGCGGCAATAATGATCGTCGGCAAGGTCATCAGCGCCAGCGTCAAGCCCCCGACAACCGGGGCCGATCGCGGCAAATGCATGACATTAAGGTAAACTTCAAGCCCCAGCAGACCGAACACGATTGACGGCACCGCCGCCAGATTGTTGATATTGACCTCAACAATCGTCGTAAAGCGGTTGCGCGGTGCGAATTCTTCAAGATAAACCGCCGCCAGCACCCCAATCGGGAAAGACAGCGCCAAGGTCACGGCCAAGGTATAAAGCGACCCGACAGCAGCCCCCCAAATCCCGGCAAGTTCGGGCTCGCGGGAATCCCCATTGGTAAAGAACCGGGTGTGGAACTGTTTTTCAACCGCCCCGTCGGCCTGCAACGCATGATACCACGAGATTTCTTCGTCATTCAGACGGCGATCACCTTCGTCAACATCAGCGCTGATATAGCCTTTGTTAAGCATGTCAAAGTCATCGCCCGAAATCATCCAGACCTTGCGGGTCTGCCCGATCAGGCTTGGATTCTCCATCACCCGCTCACGCAGGTCATAGGACGCACCACCCGAAATGATGTCATACATGTCGCGCTTGCTGCGACGATCAGTGACTTCCGGGAAACGTTTGCGCAGGCTTTCCTTGATCAGGCCGTCAAAATTGGCCTTGCCGATCACGGCGGGATCACCTGTGCCATCCGGGTCAATCTGTGCCGGATCAAAGAAGACTTCGACCTGCACATAGGTCTGGAAAAAGGCCGTATAGCCCTTGGACCCGATCGAATACGTCAGCACGGCCAATGCCAAAAGCGCGATCGCAATTGCGCTCAGGCCATACATCTTAAAGCGGCGCTCGGCGGCGTAACGCTTTTTGATCTGGCGTGAAATCTTGGGGCTGTCCCAATCAACCGGCTTGCGCAGATTTCCTGAGATAACCTTTGCAGCGGCTCTGTCTTCCATCAGCGATGCCATATCAGTCATATTTCTCGCGATACTTCTGAACAAACTTAAGGGCAAACACGTTCAAACCCAGCGTGATAAGGAACAGAGCCAGCCCCAGCGCAAACGCCGACAAGGTTTTGGCACTGTCAAATTCCTGATCACCAACCAGAAGCGTTACAATTTGAACGGTTACGGTCGTCACGGCCTGCAAAGGATTGACCGTCATATTGGCAGCAAGCCCTGCTGCCATCACCACAATCATGGTTTCGCCAATCGCACGCGATACCGCCAGCAACACCGCCCCGACAATACCGGGAAGGGCTGCCGGGAAAATCACATTTCGAATGGTTTCCGATTTGGTTGCGCCCAAGCCATAAGAACCATCGCGCAACGATTGCGGCACCTGAGACATCACGTCATCAGACAACGAAGATACAAACGGAATAATCATGACACCCATGACCAGCCCGGCTGCCAGCGCACTTTCAGAACTGACATCAAGCCCAAGAACAGCACCGTTATCGCGCAGAAATGGCGCCACGGTCAGGGCCGCGAAAAATCCATAAACAACCGTCGGCACACCGGCCAGAATTTCAAGTGCAGGCTTGGCAAAGGCGCGGAATTTCGGGGATGCGTATTCCCCCATATAGATGGCCGAGAACAATCCGACAGGCACCGCCACACACATCGCAATCAGTGTGATCAACAAGGTCCCAACGAAAAGCGGGATGGCACCAAATGCCCCCTCGGATGCCACCTGATCAGCGCGAATTGCCGTCTGCGGGCTCCATTCCAGACCAAACAGGAAGTCCAGCGGATTGATCTTGGTAAAGAAATGCAGCGCTTCAAACAAAAGCGAAAATACGATGCCGACCGTCGACAGGATCGCAATCCCGGAACAGGCAATCATCACATAGCGTGAAATCCGCTCGACATTATTACGCGCCCGCATGTCACGGCTGATTTTGCGATACGAAAATGCAAGGCCAACAAGCGCCACGCTTATCATTACAACCACCAGCGCAACATTGGCAATAATCTGCAAACTCGCAAGACGTTTGCCCGCGTCAATCACTTCCGGTGACACGCTAAGGTGTTCGCCGTTATCGGCAGCAAGCAGAAAAATACTGTTAAGCGCCAGCGACAATTTACCCGAGTCATTAAGGATCTCTGGCGGCAAATCCGAGATAATCATTCCCTGAATGATCGTTCCCTGAAACATGTGCCAAACCAGCAACAACAAAATTGCCGGAAGACCACACCACATTGCCGTATAGGTCCCGTAATGGGCTGGCAGGGAATGAAGGTTGCTGTACCGGCCGCCCGACAGGGCAATGGCCCGCTGACGCCCGAAATAGAATGATAGCGCACAAAGGGCCGCAATCGCGAGCAACAGAAAGGTCAGGGACATTACGATAAATCCGTTTGTCTGGAGGGCCAGCTTAAATCACGAAAAGGCCAATAGGACAAAAACAATAAATCAATCAAGCCTGGAAACAAAGAAACCGGTGGCAGCATGGGCCGCCACCGGTTGAAAGATCGCGTTACATGCTCAGCGGAGCAAGGTTCATCGCTGCATCATGAACGGCTTTGCGTTCTGCGGCATCCATCGGGATCAGGCCACGGTCAGCAAGGTAACCTTCCTCGCCCCAAGCTTTGTCAGAGGTGAATTCCGAGACATATTCTTTGATGCCCGGAATGGTACCGACGTGGGCGTTTTTGACGTAGAAGTAAAGCGAACGGGAAACAGGGTAGTCACCAGCCGAGATGGCTTCGAAGGTCGGCTCGATGCCTTCGATTTTCGAACCCTGAAGTTTGTCGCCATTCTGGTCGAGGAACGAGAAGCCAAAGATGCCGAATGCGTCTTTGTTGGCTTCGAGTTTCTGAACGATCAGGTTGTCGTTTTCGCCAGCTTCGATGTAAGCGCCGTCTTCACGGACACCGGCACAAACAGCTTTGAATTTCTTTTTGTCAGCTTTTTCAAGCTCGGCAATAACCGGGAATTCTTCACAAGCTTCTTCAAGTACCAGCTCGGTGAAAGCATCACGTGTGCCAGAGGTCGGCGGCGGGCCAAGAACTTCGATTTTCACGGTCGGCAGGCTCGAATCAATCTCGTTCCAGGTGCTGTACGGGTTGTCGATCAGCGACTTGCCGTCTTTCGAAGGAACGGTTTTGGCCAGTGCCAGGAAGATCTGTTCTTTGGTCAGGTCAAGCTGACCGGCATCTTTGGAGTTCGACAGAACGATACCGTCAAAGCCGATTTTGACTTCGGTGATTTCGCTGATGCCGTTTTTGCCGCAAGTCTCAATTTCGGACTTCTTGATGCGACGCGATGCATTGGTGATGTCCGGATGTTCTTCGCCAACACCGGCGCAAAACAGCTTCAAACCACCGCCAGAACCGGTCGATTCAATAACCGGGGTCTTGAACGAGGAGGTCTTACCGAATTCTTCAGCAACCGCGGTTGCGAACGGGAATACGGTGGACGAACCAACGATACGAATCTGGTCGCGTGCCTGGGCAGCGCCAACAAAGGCAACGCTCATCAGCGCTGCAACAGCAAGAGTCTTCTTCATGGTAATTTCCCCAATGATTGTTCCAAAGCGGAACGGTGCAACGATCTGCGAGCCGGACTCTACCGCTGGGTGCTTACGGTATTGCGTCACTTTTATGAACGTTATGTGACAACGCATCAGAGATGCAAAAAAGCCGCTAAAAACCTTTATATTTCAACGAATTTGATTGTTTTGCACAATCAGTTTTCCGCGCAATCAACCCGGCGTTTTTGGCCCCAACATCCCTTGGCCCAATATCGCTGTTACAAAAACTGTAACAAAGATACCGCGCCCAAACCGCCGCCTGCCAACCGCGCAGGCGCTCGTTGCCACGATTGGTCGGCACATTCCTTGGACTTTACAAACCCGGTTGAAAACACGAAGCTTGTTCATAAGATATCAACCCGATGGGGACATTGTTGCGGGGAACCGCGCAAAAGGGAGACGACAATGAGCACGACGCTCGACGAGATTCAGGAACTGATCCAGAAGCTTTCCGGTGAACTGGGCGATATGTCCCAAGCCGCTTCGCGCCATATCGACGACCTGCATGTTGCGGTCAATAATATCGCATCACATGTTCTGGCCATGGAAGCCGTGATTTCGGTTATGGCAACAAAAGTCGATATCAACGAAGCCGATGTTCAGGAATGGATCCGCGAAAAAACCGCGGCCTATGCCGAAGACAGCAGCGAAAGCTCGGCTGCCGAAGGCATCGCCCACAGCCTGCTGACTAAAGAGCCGGCCAAAGAATAGTCGATTACGCCTTCTGCCCCGGCAGTTGATCCGTTCGGCACAAAAATTCACAAAAGCCCGCAGACAATGATGTCATGCGGGCTTTTGTCATTTGATTTAATCGCATCCCCGATACCTGGGTGACGTGACCTTAATAATAGGCTGCCAACTTGCCCGGCACCGGTCCGCCCGCTGCCCAATCCAAAAGCTGGACGGTATGCAGGACTTTCAGATCATCGGTTTCAAGTTGCACCATGCAGCCAATATTACCCGTCGCGACAAGATCCGGGGCGATATTCTTGATATTGCCAAGCTTGCGTTCGCGCAGTTTACCGGCAATTTCGGGCTGCAACAGGTTATAAACCCCGGCGGAACCGCAACAAAGATGCCCCTCGGCGATCTCTAGCACCTCAAACCCGGCTTTTTTCAAAAGATCACGGGGTTCACGAATGATTTTCTGGCCATGCTGCATCGAACAGGCCGAATGATAGGCAACCCGCACATCATTCAATCCCGTTGCCGCAAACGCCCCGGCAGGAATATCAATACCCGCCAGATATTCCGTAATGTCACAAGCAAGTTCGGAAACCTTGGCGGCCTTGGCGGCATAGACCCGATCATTACGCAACATATGGCCGTAATCCTTGACCGTCGTCCCGCAACCCGATGCGGTAATCACAATCGCATCAAGCCCCTCGCCCTTCAGTTCTGCGGTCCAGGCATCGACATTGGCCTGTGCCTGATGATGGGATTTTTCTTCCTTACCCATATGATGGACAAGCGACCCACAGCACCCCGCCCCCTTGGCAACGACAATCTCGATCCCAAGCCGGGTCAAAAGCCGCACAGTCGCTTCGTTAATCTCGGTTTCCAAAACCTGCTGCGCACAACCGGTCAGGATGGCAACACGCCCTTTGCGTTCACCAATCGCCGGGATCACCTGTGGTTTATCAACCCAGCTTGGCGGTGGCATATGACGTGCCCCCATTTTTACCATGCCTTTAAGCCTCCCCGGCAATAGCCCCGCAAACGGCGATGCCAGCTTTGCCCCGATCAGCGACAATCGGAAAAGCGTCGGGTTGGGCACGACAATCGCCAAAATCTTGCGCAGCCATTTATCGGCAAAGGGCCGTTCATAAGTCTGTTCGATATGGGCGCGCGCATTATCAATCAGATGCATGTAATCAACACCCGATGGGCATGTCGTCGTACACGACAGGCACGACAGACAACGATCAAGATGCTTAACCACCTTGTCCGTTGCCGGTTTGTCGTTTTCCAGCATGTCCTTGATCAGGTAAATTCGCCCGCGCGGGCTATCAAGTTCATCACCCAATGTCACAAAGGTCGGGCAGGTTGCGGTACAGAACCCGCAGTGCACACATTTGCGAAGGATCTGTTCACTTTCGGCAATCGCCGGATGGGCAAGCTGGGCCGGGGTAAAATTAGTTTGCATTATGCGCCCTCCCCGCCTGATATTGACGCCATTGATGGCATCATGCGCCCCGGATTAAGGATCGCGGCAGGGTCAAAATTCGCACGAATTTTTGCATTGATCCGGGCCAGTGCCGCGTCTTCGGACTGAAACACCGAAATCCGGTTTCGGATATCAACCGGGGCCCGCACCAAAACCGCCCGTCCATCTGCCGCCAAGGCGATTTGGCGGGTTTTATCGACCATGGCATCCGCCACATCCGCCCCCGGCAAGCGCAACCAAATTTGCGCCCCGGCCCAATCCATCATGATCGCACCACCGGTTTCCGCCGCCAATGTCGCCGCAACATCGCCACCCGATGCTGGCGGAACTGACACGCGCCATAACAGGCCCGATCCCCCGGAAAAGGGCGCAACATCGGCAACTGCCGCCCAGAACGCTTCGCTATTGGTACTATGCAATTCTTCGCTGGCGCCGATATCCGCCAACAGTTTGCGTAATGCTTCGCACCGCCATGCGACCGACGGTGCCGGTCCCTCGACCCGCAAGGCGACAATCCCTGATGCCATCTCGGTCGCAACTGCCACACCCAGCTTGGCGACATCAGCCGATGCAATCCACGCCGCACCCGAAACCTCGTTCTCGCTGCCCATGGCATCGGTCATTGCCCGTCCGGCGGCTTTGGGATCATCACAGGCAATCAAAACCGTTCTGGTTTTTTCATCGCGCGGCATGACTTTCAGGGTGATGGTATGCATCACGCCAAGGGTGCCAAACGATCCCGACATCAGTTTTGACAAATCAAACCCGGTAACGTTTTTCATCACACGTCCGCCAGATTTAAAATCTTCGGCCCGGCCACTGATGGCTTCAAACCCCAGAATATGATCCCGTGCCGCACCAACCTTGATCCGTCGCGGACCAGAAAGATTGGTCGCGATCAATCCGCCAATTGTGCCCGCATGATCGACAACACCATCTGCCAAAAGCCCCGGGAAATTTCCGGGCTCAAAATGGAATTGCTGATTTTTTTCGCGTAAAAGGCCCTGAATTTCGGCAAGTGACGTTCCTGCCCGTACCGACATCACCAATTCTTCGGGTTCGTAAAACAAAACCCCGGTCAGTTTTGACAGGTCTAAAACATGATCGCTGGCAACCGCGTGACCAAAATCACGCTTGCTGCCGGACCCGATGATTTCAAGCGGGGTTTTCGATCCAAGCGCCCAGCCAATTGCATCGTGCAACTGTTCGGGCGTGGTGGGGGATATGACGTCCGCCATTTTGGTCTCTCTCTTCCTCTCCTGATCCTTGCCGACTGGTTTGTGGGAACCGATCGCAGGATTATTTTTCTTATCGTCTCTCGGCTCTTGTTTTTCGCCTAGCCTCAGAAACGCGGGATATTCGGGAATTTATCGGCAACACCGCGCGCATGCAGGGTCTTAAGCTCGCCACAGCCATGCAAGGTCGGGAATACCTTGCCGGGATTAAGCAACTCGTCCTCGTCAAACGCCAATTTCAGGCGTTCCTGATGCTTCATGTCGTCTTCGGTAAACATTTCGGGCATCAGGTCGCGTTTTTCGACCCCAATCCCGTGTTCACCGGATAAAACCCCGCCGACTTCAACACACAGTTTAAGGATATCGGCGCCAAAGGCCTCGGCCCGTTCAAGGTCGCCGGGCTGATTGGCATCAAACATGATCAGCGGATGCAAATTGCCATCACCGGCATGAAAAACATTGGCCACCCGAAGCCCGTGCCGCTGTGACAACACCTGCATCCCGGTCAGCACTTCGGCCAATCGACGGCGCGGGATGGTGCCATCCATGCACATATAATCGGGTGAAATGCGGCCAATCGCCGGGAAGGCATTTTTGCGCCCGGACCAAAATAGCAGTCGTTCTTCTTCGCTTTCGGAAATGCGCGAATAGACCGCCCCACATTGGGTCGCAATGGCCCCAACCTGTTCGATCAAATAATCGACTTCAACCTTTGGTCCATCAAGTTCAACCAGCAACAACGCCTCGACATCAAGCGGATAACCGGCATGAACAAAATCCTCGGTCGCCTTGATCGCCGGGGCATCCATCATTTCAAGCCCGCCGGGAATGATGCCATCGGCAATGATTTTGGCCACGCAATCGCCCCCGGCTTCGCTGCTGTTAAAGCCCAGCAAAAGCGCGCGCGCGGTTTCGGGTTTGCGCAAAATCCGCACGGTCACTTCGGTCACAATGCCCAGCAAGCCTTCGGAACCGGTAATCACACCCAATAAATCATAACCCGATTGATCAAGCCCCTTGCCCCCGACACGAAGGACTTCGCCTTCGATCGTGACCATTTCAACGCCAAGCACGTTATTGGTCGTTAGCCCATATTTAAGCGAATGCACCCCGCCGGAATTTTCGGCGATATTGCCGCCAATCGAACAGGCAATCTGGCTGGATGGGTCCGGGGCATAATAAAACCCCTTATGTTCGACCGCGCGCGTAATCCCCAAATTGGTTACACCGGGTTGCACAACCACCGCCCGGTTATCCCAATCGATATCCAGAACCCGATTGAATTTCATCATACCAATGGTAATCGCATCTGCCATCGGCAGTGCCCCACCCGAAAGCCCGGTACCCGCACCACGCGGAACAACCCGGATTTTATGGATATGACAATACTTAAGGATGGCCGCGACCTGCCCGGTATTTTCGGGCAGGACCACGATCATCGGCAATTGCCGATAAGCCATCAACCCATCGCATTCATAGGGCCTGAGCTGATCTTCATCGACAATAACCCCGCCATCAGCAGGAACGATGTTCCGCATGGCGGCAATAATATCCTTGCGACGTGCAAGGGTCGATTGATCAGGCTCAGGCATCCTAAGCATGCGGGTTTACTCCGTTAATTCGATCAGCAAATCCTTGCTGTCGACCTGTGTACCGGCGGGAGCATGGATAACTGCCACAACCCCGTCCTTTTCCGCGTGGATCGCGGTTTCCATTTTCATCGCTTCAAGCGAACACATCACATCGCCTGCCTTGATCTTCTGGCCTTCGACAACATGCACCTCAACCACAAGACCCGGCATCGGGGCTGCGATATGCAGCTTGTTGCCATCTTCGGCCTTGGGCTTAACCTTGCCCGTGGCGGCCAGTGTCTTGTCCGCAACCTTAACCGTCCGGGGTTGACCATTCAGTTCAAAGAACACGGTTCGATGGCCTTCCTCGTCCCCGCCTTCGGATGTCGCAAGATAGCGAATGACAAGCGTCTTGCCCTTTTCCAAATCAACGGAAATCTCGTCATTTTGCTTCATCCCATAGAAAAAGATCGGGGTCGGCAGGATCGAAACATCGGCGTGATGGCTGCGATGCTCGGCATAATCAAGAAACACCTTGGGATACATCACATAGGATGCGACCTCGGCATCGCTGATATTGCGATGGGTTTTCTTTTCCATTTCCGAACGGGTGGCTTCGAAATCAATCGGCGCCATGGATTTTCCCGGACGATCACTTAATGCCTCGCCACCTTTCAGCACCTTGCGCTGAAGGGCTGGCGGGAAGCCGCCAACCGGCTGGCCAATTTCACCCCGGAAGAACGAAATCACGCTGTCGGGGAATGCGATGTCCTTTTTCGGGTCCATCACATCCTGTTCGGTAATACCCGACGTCACCATGGTCAGCGCCATATCACCGACAACCTTCGAACTTGGCGTCACCTTAACAACGTCACCAAACATCTGGTTAACCGCCGCATAGGCTTTCGACACTTCGGGCCAGCGTTCCTCGATCCCCAAGGATCGGGCTTGCTGGCGCAGGTTGGTATATTGGCCACCCGGCATTTCATGGACATAAACGTCCGATGTGCCGCTGCGGATATCACTTTCAAACCCGGCATAGTAACGGCGGATTTGTTCCCAATAGGTCGACACTTCCTTAAGCGCCTCGGTCGAAAGCCCCGGATCACGCGGTTGACCGATATAGTTATTGGCGATTGATCCAAGGTTTGGCTGGGATGTCAGACCTGACATCGAATCCATGGCGGCATCCACCGCATCGACTCCGGCATCAATTGCGGCAATCACAGTGGCCGCCGAAATACCGCTGGTATCATGGGTATGGAAATGGATCGGAAGATTAACCGTATCCTTCAATGCCTTGATCAAGGTCGTTGCCGCCGCCGGCCGCAAAACCCCGGCCATATCCTTCAAACCCAGGATATGAGCACCGGATGCCTCAAGCTCGCGGGCCATTTTGACATAGTAATCTAGGTTATATTTCGGGCGTTTTTTGTCGAAAATATCGCCGGTATAACAAATGGTCGCTTCGCACAGCTTGTCGGTCTTCAGCACCGCATCCATGGCGACCTTCATGTTATCGACCCAGTTCAGAGAATCGAACACACGAAACACATCCATGCCGTGCTCAGCAGCCTGCTGGACGAAATATTCAACCGCATTGTCAGGATAATTGGTGTAACCGACCGCATTTGATGCCCGCAAAAGCATCTGGGTCAGGATATTTGGTACCCGTTCACGCAGCTTGACCAGACGATCCCACGGATCTTCTTTCAAGAACCGCATGGCAACGTCAAACGTCGCCCCGCCCCAACATTCCAGCGAAAATAGCTCTGGCAAACCATGCGCGTAATACGGCGCAATTTTCAACATATCGAACGTCCGCATCCGCGTCGCCAAAAGCGACTGATGCGCATCACGCATGGTGGTATCGGTCATCAGGACACGTTCCTGATCCTTCATCCAGCGCGAAAAACCCTCTGGCCCCAATTGATCAAGCTTCTGCTTGGTGCCCGGACGAATTTCGTCCAGATCAATTGATTTTGGCATCACCGGCGCATGCTGGTTGGTCGGCACGACCCGGCCTTCGACCTCGGGATTGCCATTAACCGTGACTTCACCGATGAACCGCAACAACCGGGTTGCCCGGTCGCGACGACGCACGAATTTAAACAGTTCCGGCGTTTCATCAATGAACCGCGTGGTGTATTCACCCGCCCGGAATTTCGGATGATTGATCAGGTTTTCAAGGAACGCCAGATTGGTCGCAACCCCGCGAATACGAAACTCGCGCAAGGCCCGGTCCATGCGATCCACCGCTTCACGCGGCGTGCTGCCCCATGCGGTAACCTTTTCCAGCATGCTGTCATAAAACGGCGTAATCACCGCCCCGGAATAAGCCGTGCCCCCATCCAGACGAATGCCAAAACCATTGGCCCCGCGATAAACCTTGATGATCCCGTAATCGGGCACAAAGCTGTTTTCCGGGTTTTCGGTCGTGATCCGACATTGTAACGCATGATCGCGCAGCTTGATCTTATCCTGCCAAGGAATACCGGTTTCCGACGGGAAACCGATCCGACCGCCCTGCGCAATCAGGATTTGCGCTTTTACAAGGTCAAGACCCGTCACGCATTCGGTCACGGTATGTTCGACCTGAATACGCGGGTTAACTTCGATGAAATAGAATTTGGATGTATCGACATCCATCAGGAATTCGACGGTGCCAGCGTTGACGTAATTGGCGGCCTTGCCCAAACGAAGCGCCGCATCACACAGACCCGCACGCTGTTCTTCATCAAGATAGGGTGCAGGGGCGCGTTCGACGACTTTCTGATTGCGACGCTGTACGGAACAATCACGTTCAAACAGATGCACCAATGTGCCATGCGTATCGCCCAAAAGCTGGACTTCAACATGGCGGGCACGCCGGATCAGTTTCTCGAAATAAATCTCGTCATTGCCAAATGCGGCTGCGGCCTCGCGCTTGGCTGCCAGGACGTGTTTTGACAAATCCTTGGAATTTTCAATCACACGCATGCCGCGGCCGCCACCACCCCAACTGGCCTTAAGCATGATCGGATAACCGACCTGATTGGCAATACGGGCAACTTCGTCCATATCATCAGGCAACGCGCCCGATGCTGGCATAACCGGAACCCCGGCACTTTCGGCCATATTGCGCGCCGAAACCTTGTTACCAAGGCTGCGCATTACTTCGGAATCAGGCCCGACAAAGGTGATCCCGGCCTCGGCACAGGCATCGGCGAAATCCGGGTTTTCCGACAAAAAGCCATATCCGGGATGAATCGCATCGGCACCAGCTTCGCGGGCGACACGCAAAATATCTTCGATATCAAGATAGGCGCGAATGGGTTTGTTGCCCTTGCCGACGGTGTAACTTTCGTCGGCCTTAAACCGATGCAGGGCAAAACGGTCTTCATCAGAAAAAATAGCAACCGTGCGAATACCAAGTTCATTGGCTGCACGCAGAACACGAATCGCGATTTCACCGCGGTTCGCGACCAGAAGTTTACGGATACGCTTTGGTGCTGAACGCGTCATGGACACCGGGCTCCTACCAGATTTACATGGCAGGCGCGTCCCTGTGCGCCCCTGCCGAAAGCCAAGAGAAACGCCACGATATGATCCTGGAATGCGTTGCGGTGCGGGATGCCTGCAACGCCATACCGTCTGTGGCGATTACGGATGCCTGTCACGTTAAAGCGTGTGCAGTGCATCCAAAGTTCCTGGCGCCCGGTGGGCAGGCGACGTTCCTGATATATGCGCAATGCGCTGCCTCTGTCAAAGCATGATCTTCGAAATTGGTAATACCAATTTCATTTTATCAGTGCGAGCCTCTTTTCACCATGTGGAAAACTGATATTTCGCCCAAGACACCCCGTGGGATCGAAAACTGCGAACAACCGCAGACTTTTGTTACATTTGTGCTATTGTCCGCCGCTTGAAAACCACCCTGATTTCAAGGCTGTCGCGCCCATGCCGAAAATCAATCTTCGACTAAAGTTTCTGCTGCTCTCGATCCTGCCGCTGGTTCTGGCTGCTGCGGCGATCTCGTATCTGGTGTTTGCACAGGCCGAACGACTGGCCGAAGCCGAAATCAGAACCTTCGAACGCAACATCCTCGAAGCCCGCAAGGAAGAGCTTAAAAGCTATCTTGAACTGGCCATGGCGTCGATCGATCATATCTATTCGGTCGCAAGTCCGCTGGATGCGGTATCCAAGGAACGCGTCAAGGCAATTATCGAAGACCTTTCCTATGGGCAGGATGGCTATTTCTTTATCTATGACCGCGATGGCACCGCCCTTGTCGATCCGCCGCAACCCTGGCGTCTGGGGCGGACATATTGGAACCTGCGCGACCTTAACGGCAATTCGGTCATTCAGGCATTGATCTTCAATGCGGAAAAAGGCGGCGATTTTCATCAGTTCATCTGGGATAAACCATCAACCGGGCTACCGGCTGAAAAGATCGCCTATTCGCTTATGCTGGAAAAATGGGGCTGGATGATCGGCACCGGGATTTATATCGACGACATTTCCGAACAGGTGAAGGAAATCGAGACCGAGGTCTCGTCCCACATCCGCAGCACCACCATTTCCATCGTTGGCATTACCATTCTTGCCGTCATGCTGGTCGGCATATCGGGCACGGTGGTGACCCTGTCGGAACGCAAACTTGCCGATTCCAAGTTAAAGGAACTGACCCATCGGGTTGTCGATGTTCAGGAACAGGAACGTTTGCGTGTGTCGCGTGAACTTCATGATGGCATCAGCCAGATTTTGGTTTCGGCCAAATATTCGGTCGAAACCGCAATGGCGCGCCTGGCCCTGGGCAAGGATTACGCCACCGAGCCCATGGAAAAAGCCGCTAAACGGCTGCAAGATGCCATACACGAAGTCCGCCGCATTTCACGCGACTTACGTCCGGCGGTGCTTGATGACCTTGGCCTGCGCCCGGCGATTGAAAGCATGTGCAAGGAACTCGGTGATCGATCCGGCATGCAGATCGAAGTCAAATCCGACAACATTGATGTTGTCCTTGATATCGCCAAGAAAACCACGCTTTACCGCGTGTTACAGGAAAGCTTGACCAATATCGAACGCCATGCCGATGCCACCCATGTCAAGGTGACGATCCGCCGCGAAGGCCAAAGTGTTGTAATGAAGATCATGGATAACGGGGTTGGCTTTGAAACCAACCGTTATATCCGCAACCGCGATCCGCGTGCCGGTATCGGGCTTCGCAATATTCGTGAACGCATGGAATTCCATGGTGGCGGCATGACGGTTAAATCCGAACCCGACGATGGAACGACCATCACAGCTTATATTCCGGTTTCGCGTGATAATGATCTACCCGTCACGGCCATCAGCGGCTAATATAATCAACTATTCCGGCAAAATGACAGAGAACTGATGTAACCATGAACAGCGCAAATATCGCCTATTCGCCCAACCGTCCCATTCGTGTTTTGCTGTGTGACGACCATGCGCTGGTCATGGACGGCATCCGTTCCCGCCTTGAATGCTATGACCATATCGACATCGTCGGCGAAGCCGGTAACGGCATGGAAGCCCTGTCTTTGGCGGCAAATGTCAAACCTGATATCGTTTTGATGGATATCTCGATGCCGGTCATGAACGGGTTGGAGGCCGCGGAAAAATTCCGCGAAACCATGCCCGACATACGGGTCATCATCCTGACCATGCATGAAAACCCCGAATATCTGCGCACGGCACAGGTCGCCGGGGCACGTGGCTTTATCTTAAAAGACGTCTCGTCAAACGATATGGTCCGCGCCATCGAGGCAATCGCCCATGGCGGCGAAGCCTTTAGCCCGACACTGGACCGCATCAACAGCACCGAAAGCGCATCGGGTGATGGCATGCCGCTTACGACTCGCGAACGCACAGTCCTGCGCCTTCTGGCCAAAGGTGCCAGCAACAAACATGTCGCGCGCGAACTCGATATCAGCGTACGGACCGTCGAAACCCACCGCCGCAACATCAAACGCAAACTTGATATCGACAGTTCGGCCGGTCTGGTCCGCTATGCGATTGAAAAGGGTCTGGTGACGCTTGACAGCACACCGTAACCATAAATCAAACACCAGACGAGGTTGTTGGCCTTTCCGTACAAATTGCACAAGACTTGAATTCACCAATTAACACGCTAAATTGTACAAGGGCTTAGAGTGCTTCCACCTAACGACTTGCAGCACCCGCCTCCATGCCTTTCCCGTTTTGCCAGGGGGCCTCGTGAATTACAGCGCACCACAACCAACCCTGCCCGATATGACGCGTTGCCGCCTTTGCAGCATTCGCCAGTTTGCCCTGTTCAACAACCTGACAGAGGACGACTTCGCGCTGGTACATTTACCGGTCGAGGAAATATTCCTGTCAAAACGTCAGGCACTTTACAATGCCGGTGACGATGCGAATTCATTGTTCACCCTGCGCCGTGGCTTGATCAAACTGACGCATTATCTGGCTGATGGATCGCAACGGGTTGTCCGACTGGTGCGTCCCGATGGCACAATCGGTTTGGAAGCACTCGTCAGCAACAGCTACACCCATCATGCCGAAGCAATGCAAGACAGTGAACTTTGCAAAATCCCTGTGGCTGTCGTCGAAAAACTTGATCGCGAAAGCCCGCGCCTGCATAAACAATTGCTAACCCGCTGGCATCAGGCCGTCATGGAAACTGATACTTGGCTGACTCAGATGTCAACCGGCCCAGCCCGTGAACGGGTAGCACGGCTTTGCCTGTTTCTGAGTGATGAAAACGGTAATCATTGCATTCTTCCGGGGCGCGAAGATATTGGCGCGATGCTGGGTATCACGACCGAAACCGCCAGCCGTATTATTGCGGAATTTCGCCGCCTCGGCCATTTAACCCTGCGCAACCGCCGTGACTTTGATCTTGATACCAAAGCCCTTCAAATGATCGCCGGACTGACCCCCGACACCTTCCTGTCAATCCCGCACAAATCTCTGGACCAGGCCTAGCGCATCGCCTGTGGAAGGGTGGTCTGAAATGCCGAATTTGGCCCGCAGGCCTTTGACAACCGGTCGTATTCATCGGGTGTATCAATCGCCCGATGGTCTTCACGTCTTGAAAGATCGATGGCGCGCAGGCGTCGCTTGAATTCCAGCCCGTATTGACGAAGCAATCGCTTTTGCAAACGTGCGACCTCGCCCGCCCCGACGGGGCGCATGGCGGCAAAATCATCGACGATTTCGACCACCATCGCGTCCAGCTCTCGCTGGACATCGCTTTGCATATGCTGGTTGATCTGCACATGCTGCCCTTCATGGCCATAAACGATGTCATATTCGCAACTGCCGCGCTCCAGTTCGGACGCGACATACACCAGATGTTTGACAACCTCGACCTGCGGGCTAACCCGAACCGGGCGCAAACAGAATTGGCCGATGCCAATCTCGACCGGCTCAATACGCATATCGAACTGCGCCTGCATTTCAAATTCGGTCAGGCCCGTCACCATATAGCGGCTTCCCTGATTGGCCCGGCGGTTCAACCACCGGACCGAGCGATGCCGATCCAGCATCGGATCCCGATTGATAAATGACAGCTTGGCATCCGGCACCCCGGGAATCGTGCAACGGCTTTGCTGTGCCTGTACGGCGTTCGCGTTAAACAGCCCGACGAACAAGACAATCACGCCACAGAAAACGCCCCCGCCCCAGGCGACAAATCGGCTTGATCCTGATCGCGTTGCCTTGTCACCTGCCATAAATCAAATACATCATTCCGTGCGGTATTCCATGTTCTGAGGTGTCATCTGGATGCATCAAAAAGGGGTCATGTCAGCTATGGCTAACATGGGCGGCACACTCCACGCAAAGCGGTGTGGTCGGATCAAATTCCAGACGCTTCTTTTCGATTGCCTCGCCGCAATTATGGCAATAACCGTAATTCGCGCTTTCAATCCGCGACAGCGTCTTTTCGATCCGATCCAGCTCGGCAAGCCTGCGACGTTCTTGCTCCAGATGCATTTGCTGATTCTGAAGCGCGTCCATCCGCGACAAACGCCCGACGGCCTGCTGATCCAATTCAACCGGCTTTCGGTAATCTTCAGAATGGGTGGAATGGGCGCTGATATCGGCGCGCCGTTCTTCCAACCGCTGGCGCAGGAATGCAATATCAAGATCTTTGCGTTCTGAAACTTTGCGTTCTGACATTCTGATCCCTCACCGTTAAATTGCCGCCTTTTCATATATATGGGTAGCAACCAGTGGGTTTTGCCAAGGGGACGGACCGATTTTATTCCCGCCCCCCTGAAATCAGATGTCCTCAGCCGCAATTACCGCAGGCATCAACCAGTTTTTCCATCGCGGCTTCGGCCTCGTCATCGTCAAGTTTCTCGGCCTTCATATTTTTCTGGATTTTACAGCACAGTTTCGGACCATTCGCAAAGGCATGATCTGTCCAGAATGGAATGTCCGTGCCGAAATATCCGACCTGATCAAGGAACGACACACCGTAATAATAGGCCGACCCGACCGAATTATAGAAGGTCGGATCATCCAGAAAACCGCCATCCGGGGTCATGGATTTGGTCAGGCACCAGTCAAGGATCACCGCAATATCGGCCGATGCCCGTTTTTGAGTCGCGCCATCGACTTCCGCCCAGCCAAGATCAAAAATCTTGGCGACGTCATAATTGTTGTGATTGTTGAATTCGCCGTCGTGCTTCCAACCGTAAGGATAAGCATCATCGCGAATGGCAAGCGTCGTATTAAAGATTGTCGGCCACAAATCAACCTTGCCATGCTGATAGGAAATATTGTGGAAAGTCAGGCTAAGATCCGGGCTTTTCAGAACCTCGCCTGTGTCGGTGGCAAACCATGCCCCCCAATATCCACTTTGATCATCCTGCCAGTCATTCAGCCACTTTTTATAGGCCGCGATATAATCGTCACTCAGGTCGAAACCTTTGACATATTGACGGAAATAATCGCGGATTTCGCTTTTGAAACACATCTCGGACAGGGCGGCACTTACCGCGCCCAGCGCATCACGCCGGTCCAGACCATCGGCAAAAATCTTTGATGTTTTCTGCCCGTCAAGCCATGCGACCATGTCTGCCGGCTTGGCAATCGGCGCCAGGAATGTCAGCGGATAATCTGGTGCGATACCTTCATCGGCCAGTGCATTGACCGCGTCAATCATCGCATCAACTTTCAGGAACCACTGATCATAACACGGCCCCCAGGAACCATCACTAGCAACCTGTTCCTCCGCCCAGTCCTGATCCCGGTCAGACAACGATTTTGCAAACTGCGCGATCTTCTGTTCCAGCTTGTCCCAGTCCGCGTTGTAAAGCAGCAACCATTTGCATTCGATCATATACTGATCGGATGCTGCCATACTGTCGCCCGTCTGCTGGGCCGCAATCAGCTTGTCCTCAAGCGGTGCAAGCTTGTCGGCATAGACCGCTTTTTTGCCGGGATAATCCGGATCAAAAGCACAAAACTGCTGTTCAACCAGCGAATCGAAATCTGTCACGCCTGCCCCTGTCATTTATCGTCTGTACATCTGTCATCTGTATGTCCGGTGACTTAACACAGGTGACGCCCAAAATGGAAAGTGAAACAGCAAAGACAGTCAATCGATCACCCGATCACCCCTGTGCAAGCCAGCTTCGGATAACACGCAATGCCTGTTCGGGGTCACTATCGACAACACGGCTGGCAACATTGGCCTTGCGCCGATCAATGCGGCCTTCAATCCCGGCAACAGAAAAATTCTCAATCCCGGTATTTTGGCCTGCCACCGCCCCAACCGCCCCGCCGGACTGATCGGGATCACGCCGACGGTCGGGCAATATTACGGGATCATAACGCGGGATCGGTGCCATCGGCTTTGGTCCGGGCAAGTGACCACTTTGCGCTGTGTCCGCCGCACCGGCAACCTCATCAGTTCCGGCAATCCCTGATGTAATTTTGTCTGCCATGCCTGAATTCTCCCCCTGTTGCCGCCCATGGGCAAGAAAAATCGGGCCTTTCCCCATCGCCAGCACTTGTTCTGGCCCCCGCACAGGTTCTCACACTGACGTGCTTTCCCCCGACCCACCGGGCAAGAAGCGACAAGTATTCAAACCCTCCCCCAAAAGAGGATCTTCAATTTCCAATCAAAATTTGGTATATTAGACCTGCTTAAACTTTAGTCGAATACGGTATCGGGTTTCAGACCACCCAATATCCGCTCCCAAGGTCGCGAATGGCGTGTTGATCGGAATACTGATCACCCTCAACCCGTTTACCAGCAACCCGGACAGCAGGATATAAGCGGGTTAGCGACGCCCGGTGCCATAACATCAAAGTTACTTGCCCCGTGAATGCCGCGCTCATAGAAATTTAGGCTGGTGGCGTTGTAATAAGCTGTCAGCTCACGCATGTGTATCATGATGATATACCAAAGGTTTCAGAACTTTACCTCGGCTTACCTTTAGGGTAATCACCACCTAAGAATAGGTCTGTCGATACCTTTTGATTAATAAAATATGCGGGGGATGCCCTACGTGCACAGGGTAGTGGGAACATTAACGTCATTTGCAATCGCAATGGCGACAACGTTATACGCCGTAACAGGCGATGTGCGTGCTGTGGAATTCGGCGAAGCACCGATGCTTGAAAGTGCTGTCGAATACGGAACACTGCCTCCGGCAGTGGAACGCCTTCCCAAAACGCCGATGATCATCACCCCGAACGACAAACTGGGGCAATATGGCGGCACATGGGAAATGGCCCAGAATGGCGAACGCGATCATGCGCTTCTGATCCGCACCATCGGCTATGAACCGCTTCTGCGCTGGACCCCGCAATGGACCGACACCATTCCCAATGTCGCCCTGTCCTTTCAGCCCAGCAGTGATGCGACGGAATTCTTCTTTCGGTTGCGGCCGGGCATGCGCTGGTCGGATGGCGCGCCATTTACCGCCGACGATATTACTTTCTGGTATGAAGACATTCTGCTGAACCCGGCATTTCAAAATGCCCTTCCCGAATGGCTGACCGCAGACGGAAAACCGGTACATATCGACCAGATCGACAAAACAACCGTCGCGTTTCGCTTCAGTTCACCCTATGGCCTGTTCCCGACCTTCCTTGCCCGCCCCGAAGGCGTCGAACCAGTAAGCTATCCGGCACATTTCCTGAAACCGCTGATGCCGAAATACAACCAGAACGCTGATGCCGAGGCTCGCAGCCTTGGATTTGCAAACTGGCAGGAACGTTTCATTTCCGTATTCGGAACCCCGGGCACAATCGATGATCCCAGTCGTTGGCGCAATCCAGACGTTCCGACCCTGAATGCATGGGTCCTGACCGGGGTCTATGGCAAGGACGATCCGTTGATTGCCATGCGCAATCCCTATTACTGGAAAATCGATCCGGCCGGACGCCAGTTGCCCTATATCGACAAGGTGTCATTCGAACTGGTCAACAGCAAAAATGCCGCGGCCGATGCCGCGATCGCTGGCCGTGTGAACATGCAGGAACGCCATGTCAGCCGCCGCGCCGACGAAGTTCTGGCCGCCAACAGCAATCTGGCGCCGTTCACATTGATTGAAAGCGACATGAATATTCTAACCCTGTCGCTGAACCTCAATGACAAAGACCCGGTCCTGCGCAAGATTTTCCAGGACAAGGAATTTCGCATCGCCCTGTCACATGCGATTGATCGTGACAGCATCATCGGCCGGTTTGTTCCCGGCGCCTTGCCCCATCAGGCAGCCCCACGCCCCGAAAGCCCGCTTTACCACACAATGCTGGCCCGCCAATTCATCACCTATGACCCTGTTCTTGCCGCAAGTCATCTGGCCAATGCCGGGCTGACCCGCAAGGATCAGGACGGCTTCCTGTTGCGCCCCGATGGCAAACGCTTGTCCTTTACCATCGACACCCAAGGCACATCACGCCACGAAATGCTTGCCGCGGTTGTCGATTACTGGCGTGATTTGGGCATTGATGTCACCGCACGCGATCTGTCACGCGATGTTTTCGTCGCCATCCGTGATCTTAACGATCACCACGCCAGCGCATGGGGCGGTGATGGCGGGCTTGATGCCATGGTCATCCCGGTCAATTACCTGCCAATGTCAACGGAATCTTCGTGGTTCGCAACCAGCTGGGCAAGCTGGTATCTTAACCCGGCGAACACAAACGCCGTTGAACCACCCGCCGAGGTCATCAAGCAACTGGACCTTTATAACCAGTTGAAAGCAACCGCGAATGCGGAAACGCAAAACAAACTTATGCGCGATATTCTCGACATCAGTGCAAATCAGTTTTACGTTATGGGGATTGCATTGCCACCAAACCGCAAAGGGGTCGTGGCAAAGAATTTCAAAAATGTCCCCAAGGTCATCCCGGCAGCTTGGAGTTATGCCACACCGGCACCGACAAATCCTTGCCAGTACTATCTTGAGGTCCAATAACAAGTTCAACCGGCAATCAAGCTGGGCGTGGGTTTAGGGGTCGGCGTGAAGAAGCTGTTTCATCGCCTGTTTGGCAGTCTGGTTTTCAAGATCGGTGTCGCAATTATTATTGTCGAAACCATTCTGCTTGGCCTCTTTGGTGGTTACTACGTCCAGTATTTCGGCGCCGAGATCGACCGGCGCATCGTTGAACAAATCAGCGCCCCTGGCCGCCTTATTCAGGACGAACAACTTAAAATCTCGGTGATCAGCGACCCCAAACAGCTTGAATTGTTGTTGGGTCCGCACCTGCGCGACGCCATGGCCATCGGTTTTGACGGCACCATCTATCATGCGCTGGATCCGATGCTGATCGGCAGGGATATTGCCAATATCCCCGATTTTTCCACCAACCGGTTTTCCAGCAACCTCCGCAATCAGGTTCTGTTCACCACCGACGGCCCGGACGGGCGCAACATGGTCAGCATCACGCCCCTGTTCAGCCTGAATGCCAACCAGCCCTTCATGTTCGTTTACTTCAAGGTATCGACCACCGGCCTCGAACAAAGCCAGCACCAGATGCAATCGGTGCTGCTGATCGGTTCGGTGATGTGTATCCTGATGACGTCCGGCCTGATTTTCCTGTTCATGCAGCAAACGGTCCTGCGGCGCCTGATTACCGCCTCGCAATTTGTTTCCGAAATCCAGTTCGGCAAACTCAGCACCCGTCTTCTGCCGGCTGGTCGTGATGAAATCGGCACGCTTGAACGCGGGCTGAATGCCATGGCCGAAAGTCTGGAACGGCGCACAAATCAGCACCAGATTGCCCAGGAAGCGCTGCGTGACAGCGAAGAACGCTTCCGCGATTTCACTTTGTCTTCGGCGGATTGGTATTGGGAAATGGGTGCGGACCTTAAAATTGCCTTCGCATCCTATAAATTCTATCAGTTGATCGAAGAACTGCACGGCTCCCCGCAAGGCCAGTCTTTTGACAAGCTGGGATTGAAAGCCGAGGCCGATCAGGGCTGGGACAGTATGGTCAAACGGCTTGAAAGCCATCTGGCGTTCCAGAATTTTGAATTCTCGTGGATTGGTCTTGACGGGGAAAAACATTATGGCCGCATAAATGGCGTGCCGGTTTTTGATCTCGATGGATCGTTCAAGGGCTATCGCGGCACGGGCAGCGACATTACCGCACAGCACCGCGCCGCCGACGAACAACACGCCCTGCAGCGTCAACTTGCCACCTCGCAAAAGCTCGAAGCCGTCGGACAGATGGCAGGCGGTGTCGCGCATGAATTCAACAACTGCCTTGCCGGCATCCTAAGCTTCGCCGAGGTCGCACGCGCAAAAATTAATGATCCGGATCGGGTTAAAGAGTACATCGATCACATCATTTCACTGGGCGAACGCGCCACCAGTGTTGCGGATCAACTTTTAATGTTTTCGCGCCGCCGGATCGATCAACCAACCATCATCCAGGTCGATACCGCCATCGCGGAAATGGAAAAGCTGCTGGTCACGCTTTTGGAACATCGGATCGAATTGCAAATCTGGTCCCATGACGCACCGCTTTATACCTGCGTTGACCCGACCCAGCTCTCGGCCTGTATCCTCAACCTTGCGATCAATGCCCGTGATGCCATGCCCGAAGGCGGCACGTTGCAAATCTCGTGCTGTGGCGCAACGATCCCGCCGATTAATGAACGATCCACGGATGATGACGATCACATCTATCCCAAAGACGCCGCTGGCAATTATGTCGTGGTAACCGTGCAAGATACCGGTACCGGCATTCCCGAAGACATTCTTGGCAACATCTTCGAACCGTTTTTCTCGACCAAGGAACCGGGCAAGGGGACCGGACTTGGTCTGTCCATTGTCCATAGCTGGGTCGAAGAATCGGACGGTTTTATAGAGGTTGAAAGCATCGCGGGCGAAGGCACCACGTTCTCGGTCTATCTGCCGCGCTCCGAGGCTGGCGTCACACGGGTGGCTGCCGCCCATGAAATAGAAAACTTCCCGGGTAACGGCGAACGTGTGCTGATTGTCGATGACGAACAATCCTTGCGCACCACCGCCAAGATCATCCTCGAAGATGCCGGTTTTAATGCCATCGTGGCCCGCAACGCCGAACAGGCTTTGGAAATCATTGCCAAGTCCTACAAAACAGACCGTATCGACGTCATTCTGACCGATGTCGTGATGGCAGGGCTCAGCGGCCCGCAACTTGCAATCGAGGCATTGCGCCAATATCCCGAAATTGCCGTTGTCTTAATGTCGGGCTATCCGGCCCGGACACGCAAGGAAATGGAAAAGATGCTGGGCGACTATATTTTCGTGAAAAAACCGTTCCGCCCGGCCCAGTTGCAAAAAGCCATCCACGAGGCCCTGGCAAGTAAAATGGAACGCCGGCGTCTTTAAAGACAAAGGGCGATTCGTTCGAAAATTGGCGCTATTTCGGATGAGCCGGGTTTGCCATCCTCGCATTGTTAAAAAAATTCCAATCCTCAAACACCGCGCAACTCCTTGATTTTGCCGTGCTCCTGAAAATGTCAGGGATCGAAAACGCTGTGCTGTGACAGCTGTCACTTTAAAAGTGTTAACCAGACCCTAATCTTTAAATCAGAAGACAGCGATATTACACGCAATTGCAGTATCAATACCCTTCACGACATTTGAGACGAGGATACCATGATCGGTTCGGTACAAGGTTCAGGACTTAGCTCAGCGGCACAGGCTGTTAACGATGCCATCACGCCCGGTGGCGGTGAAGACGGCGTTTCAGCACCAATCACTGCGGCGACCTCCTCGATCCAAAAGGCCGAAGGCCTTGCCAAGGTTATCGGATCCATCGTCACGGAACATCAGCCGCTTGAAACCAGTGGCTCGCGCGGTACGCGTCTTAATCTTCTAGCGTGATTTTCCCTCTCGTTAGCTTCCTCTGGGTGGTTTCGACCACCCTTTTTTCTGTCTGAACCAATCCAACATATCCCCAAAACCCCGCAATATTAATCCGGGGTGCGTTCACTGTTCGCATCGCGCTTTACATCATGCAGCGCACCATACATGGTGCATCGCATGATCATTGCCATGTCACGGATCAGGGGGTTTTCCCGTCTATTGGAAATGCCGCGGGTCAGGACCATGCGAATCGTGGCGGAATGTCATCTTCATGACAAAACCCGTTCGCCGTGGTAGTCTTATTGCGAATTTACAACGGAACAGTTGATGGCGACCAACCGCATTGGCAGCAATGCCACCCAATCGGGTCTTACAGATGCCCGCTCCATGCCGCAGGGTATCCCTGTCAGCACGCGTGGTCGTGTCGCCACCCATTCCGATCAGCCATCGCCTGACAGCTTCATCGCCGCCCAGCTTGCCCGACTGCGCAATCTGATCGCCACCGATCAGATTGATCATAACGCCCGGCGTGGCACCTATCTGAATATCCTGCTCTAGGGGTCACTTATCCCCCCCCAAGGCGCGCCCATCGGCCCGCCTTTTTAAGGTCTGCAGATCGGCTTCCCGTATAAGGCAGGAACCGGCACCGATGATAAATTCCACCACAAAGAAAAGTGCCCCGTACCTAAGTACGGGGCCAGTTTGTTTGTCCGGGTGTGTGGACAAGGGAGCTTGCGCAAAAGCGTGAAAAAATCACGCAGTTGCCTGGTTTTCGCTCATCGAGCGAATGGGGTATTCCAGCTTGTCGACGATTTCTTTCGGCACAACCTGCCAGAAATGGCCGCGTTCACGATCCCAATTGTCAAGCATGGTACGTGCAAAACCGCTATCGGTTTCGGTAACATGCTCTTCAATCAGCGAACGACAGACTTCGTCCCAATGCTGGGTTTCAATACGCTGGTAAAGGATGGAACCATCATTGACGACATCGCCAAAGGTTCCCGCCAAATCATAGATGAACGCCATGCCACCGGTCATCCCGGCACCAAAGTTTTCACCGACCGATCCAAGGATCACCGCCGTGCCACCGGTCATATATTCACAACCGTTCGAGCCACAGCCCTCGACAACGACCGTGGCGCCAGAGTTACGCACACAGAAACGTTCCCCCGCCTGACCGGCCGCAAACAGTTTCCCGGCCGATGCACCATAAAGGATGGTATTGCCGATGATCGTGTTTTCGTTGGTCTTAAGCGGGCTGGAAGGCCGCGGACGCAAAACAATGGTCCCGCCCGAAAGGCCCTTGCCAACATAATCGTTGGCATCGCCCTGAACTTCCAGTTTCAGGCCCTGAACGGCAAAGGCACCAAGTGATTGCCCCGCCGATCCGCGCAGACGAACGTGCAGATGGCCGGGTTTCAAACCGGTCATGCCGTATTTCTGCGTGATCAGCGATGAAATACGGGTGCCGATGGCGCGCTGCGTGTTTTGGATATTGTACTGCAGCTGCATTTTTTCGCCGTCTTCAAGAAGCGCACGCGCATCCTTGATCATCTGGGCATCAAGCGTATCGGGCACCTCGTTACGGCCAACTGTCGTGCAATAACGTGCATGACCACCGGCATCGGCCTGTGCCAAAAGCGGGTTCAAATCAAGGTCAACAAGGTCTTTGGCTCCGCGATGAACCTGCTGAAGCAGGTCCGAACGACCAATGATATCCTGCAAATTGTCATAGCCAAGTTCGGCCAGGATATCCTTGACCTCTTCGGCCATAAACGTGAACAGGTTCACCAGCTTGTCTGCCGTGCCGACAAATTTGGCACGCAGCGCCGGGTCCTGGGTACAAACGCCCACCGGACAGGTATTGGAATGGCACTGACGCACCATAATACAGCCCAGTGCGATCAGGGATGCGGTGCCAATACCAAATTCCTCAGCACCCAACATCGCCCCGATCACCACGTCACGGCCGGTTTTGAAACCGCCATCGACACGCAGTTTGATTTTGCTGCGCAGGTTGTTCAGCGTCAGAACCTGATTAACTTCCGACAGGCCCATTTCCCACGGAATACCGGCATATTTGATCGAGGTCTGCGGGCTTGCCCCCGTACCACCATCATAACCGGAAATCAGGATCACATCGGCCTTGGCTTTGGCCACACCGGCCGCAATCGTGCCAACGCCCGAACGCGACACCAGCTTGACGCAAACCTTGCACCGCGGGTTGATCTGTTTCAAATCGTAAATCAGCTGCGCCAAATCTTCGATCGAATAAATATCATGGTGCGGCGGCGGCGAAATCAGAGTCACACCCGGCGTCGCATTACGCAATTTTGCGATCTCTACCGTGACTTTAAAGCCCGGCAACTGGCCGCCTTCACCCGGTTTTGCCCCTTGGGCGACCTTGATCTGGATTTCTTCGCAATTGTTCAGGTATTCGGCGGTAACACCGAAACGCCCCGATGCAACCTGTTTGATCGATGAACGGGCATTATCCCCATTCGACCGCGGACGGAAACGTTCACGCGATTCACCACCCTCGCCCGAATTTGATTTTGCCCCGATGCGGTTCATGGCAATGGCCAATGCTTCGTGGGCTTCGGTCGAAAGCGCGCCATGCGACATCCCCGGCGTCACAAACCGCTTGCGGATTTCGGTGATGCTTTCGACTTCTTCCTGACGCACAGCCTTGCGATCCGAGCGGAAATCAAGCAAATCACGAAGATGAAGTGGCTCGCGCGAGCGCAAACCTTCGGAGAATTTCCGGAACGTGTTGTACGACCCGGTCGTAACCGATGACTGCAACGTATGGATCAGCGGCCCGGTCCAGACATGGCGTTCACCCGAACGACGATATTTATAAAGTCCGCCCACCGGAAGCGTCACAACATTGCCGTTGAACGCCTCTTTGTGCTGGGCAATACAGCGACGCTGAATCCCCTGCATACCGATGCCTGAAATGCGCGACGGCATGCCGGGGAAGAATTCCGCCACCAGCGAGCGCGACAGGCCAATACTTTCAAAGTTATAGCCCCCGCGATAGGAACTGATGATCGAAATACCCATCTTGGACATGATTTTCAAAAGGCCCGCATCAATTGCGGCCTTGAAACGCTGCATGACCTCGGCGGTGCTCCCCACATTGGGGAATAACCCGCGGGCATAACGGTCCAAAAGACCTTCCTGCGCGACATAAGCATTCACCGTGGTGGCACCGACACCGATCAGAACGGCAAAGTAATGCACATCCATGCATTCTGCCGACCGCACATTCAGCGAAATATAAGTCCGAAGCGACGTCTTCACGAGGTGGCTGTGAACACCACCGGTCGCCAGGATCATCGGGATCGCTGCATGATCCGCCGAAATATTTTCATCGGTCAGGATGATATGCAATGCACCACCGCGAACGGCCTCTTCGGCTTCGCGCTGGATACGGCTGATGGCATCACGAACAGCGGTTTTCCCGCCATTGATGTCAAACGTCGTGTCAATTTCGACCGCCGTTTCACCCATATAGCCGCGCATGGCATCATATTCGCCATTGGTCAGAACCGGGCTTTCAAGCTGAAGCAGATCACACTGGCTTTCATCCTCGTCAAGGATGTTACCAAGGTTGCCCAGACGCGTTTTCAGGCTCATGACGCGCGCTTCGCGCAAACTGTCAATCGGCGGGTTTGTCACCTGTGCAAAGTTCTGGCGGAAGAAGTGATGCAAACCGCGATAGCGATCCGACAGGATCGCAAGCGGGGTATCATCGCCCATCGAACCGATGGCTTCCTTGCCGTCTTCACCCATCGGGTGCAAGATCAGCTCAAGGTCCTCATGGCTCAGGCCCATCGCTTTTTGCAAACGCAAAAGCGTATCTTTGTTCAAATGTGCCGGTTCGATATGTTCTGGCGAAATAAGGTCATCAAGCACCTTGGTGCGACCAACCCATTTCGACCAATCCCGACGATTGGCAAGTTTGTCTTTAAGCTCGCCATCATGGAACAGCTTGCCTTCGGCCAAGTCGATGGCAATCATCTGTCCCGGGCCAAGCCGCCCTTTTTCAAGACAGCTTTCCTCGTCGATATGGACCATCCCGGCTTCGGAACCAGCAATCAAAAGGCCATTACCGGTCACCGCATAGCGCAGCGGACGCAAACCATTCCGATCCGTCCCGCCCATAAGCCATTTGCCGCCATAGGCCGCAAGGGCGGCCGGGCCATCCCAGGGTTCCATAACCGCGTTGCAATAGGCATAGAGGTTTTTATAGCTGTCGGGCGTGGATGCCTTTTTCGACCATGCTTCTGGCACCATCATGGTTTTAACCATCGGCAGGTCGCGACCGGCACGCACCATCAATTCAAACACCGCATCAAGGGCGGCGGAATCCGATGATCCGGGCTGAATAACCGGTTTCAAGTCTTCGATGCTGTCGGCGAATGCCTCGTGGCCCATACGGGCTTCGTGGCTTTTCATCCAGTTGACGTTACCGCGCAGCGTATTGATCTCGCCGTTATGGGCCAGCACGCGGAACGGCTGTGCCAAGGGCCAGCTCGGGAAGGTATTGGTCGAATACCGCTGATGGTAAACGCAGAAATTCGACACAAAGCGTTCGTCGCGCAAATCCGGATAGAACGTATCAACGTCTTCGGCCAGGAACATGCCCTTATAGATCACCGACCGGCACGACATCGAACAGATATAGAAATCCTTGATCGCTTCGGACAGGACGGCTTTTTCAACCCGGCGACGAATGGTGTAAAGGTCGACTTCGAACTGGTCTTCGTCAACACCGTCACGACCACCAATCAGAACCTGCTCGATTTCCGGGCGGGTCTGGTTGGCTTTTTCACCAATCACCGAAACATCAACCGGCACCTGACGCCAGCCAAGAATGCCGTAACCCTGTTTCAGGATTTCGGTTTCAACAATCGCGCGGCAGCGTTCCTGTGCAGCCATATCAATACGCGGCAAGAAGACCTGACCAACCGCAATCAGGTTTTCCGGTGCTTCCTGATTGGTAACCTTCAGGTATGCCTTAAAGAAATCCTGCGGAATTTGCAGGTGGATACCCGCGCCATCGCCGGTTTTGCCATCCGCATCAACAGCCCCACGGTGCCAGATGGCTTTCAGGGCTTCGATCCCGGCTTCAACCACTTCGCGGCGCGGCTTGCCATCAATCGCCCCGACAAGACCAACGCCGCAATTGGCGTGTTCTTCAGCCGGGTCATACATACCATTCGCCGACAGATGTTCAGCGTTCTGTTCAAAACGGGCGATTTCTTGGGCGCCACGGTCATGAATAATCTTGTTCATAACTCTCTCTCCTAATGCGGCAGCGGGCTTAAGCAGCAGCTTCTTTGCGCGCCAGCAAATATTCGTCAATCCGATCAGCCGCATCGCGACCATCCCGAATGCCCCAAACCACAAGCGATGCACCGCGTGCAATATCGCCAGCAGCAAAAACGCCATCCAGATTGGTCATCATCGACCGGAAATCGATCTTGACCGTTCCCCAGCGTGATACACCCAATTCCGGTGCCTCAAACAGGGTCGGCAAATCTTCGGGTTCAAAACCAAGGGCCAGGATGACCATGTCGGCATCCATGGTGTAATTCGATCCCTCGATCACTTCCGGGCTTTGACGGCCACCAGCATCGGGTGCCCCAAGGCGCATCTTGACCGCCCGAACCCCCGTCACCTTGTCGTCGCCGACAAAGGCTTCGGGATTGGTCAACCAGACAAATTCAACACCTTCTTCTTCGGCATTGCCAACTTCGCGCTGGGAACCCGGCATATTGGCCCGGTCACGGCGATAAAGGCATTTGACTGATTTTGCCCCTTGGCGAATGGCGGTCCGCACGCAATCCATCGCGGTATCACCGCCACCGATCACGACAACATTCTTGTTTTTGGCGTTTAACGTACCGTCGTCATAGGCTGCAACCGTATCACCAAGACCAATGCGGTTCGACGTGGTCAGATATTCAAGCGCCGGATAAATATTGCCAAGCCCGACACCGGGCAATTTTAGATCGCGGGATTTATAAACGCCCGTCGCGATCAAAACGCTGTCATGTTTACGGCGCAGGTCTTCAAGCGTCGCATCCCGGCCAACTTCGAATTCGGTGTGCATGATAACACCGCCTTCTTCCAAAAGCTTAACCCGGCGCTCAACAATATGCTTTTCAAGCTTAAAGCTTGGAATGCCGTAAACCAGCAAACCGCCCATACGGTCATAACGGTCATAGATATGAACTTCATATCCTTTAAGGCGCAGCTGCTCGGCTGCAGCCATCCCGGCGGGGCCACCGCCGATAATCCCGACCGACATGCCATTTTCCTGGGTCGGCTTTGGTGCCTTGACCCAGCCATTGGCGAATGCGGTATCGGTAATATATTTTTCGACCGACCCGATGGTCACCGCACCATGCGTTGATTGCTCGATCACGCAATTGCCTTCACACAGGCGATCCTGCGGGCAAATGCGGCCGGTCACTTCGGGCATGTTGTTGGTCGCCGACGAAATCGCATAGGCTTCTTCCATGCGACCTTCGGTCGTCAGGCGTAGCCAATCAGGGATGTTATTATACAAAGGACAATGGGCCTGACAGAACGGCACGCCACATTGCGAACAGCGCGAAGACTGATCGGCGGCTGATTGGCTTTCAAAGTCCTCGTAAATCTCATCGAAGTCCGTGCGACGCGCAGAGGCTTCTCTCTTGTGCGGATATTTTTGTTCAAGATGAACAAACTTCAGCATCTTTTCTGTCATGGCGGCCCTCTAAAAGGGTTTTATGTTGCGGGTTGGCTTTTATATACCCGCCGGTTTCGCAAGAATCCAGCACAAAATACAATATAGGTCAATATTACTGACCATTATATCCGCACGACAAATCCGGTTATCGGAGAATTCACAATCCGACATGCTGAAAGAAAGTTTCAATAGTACCGTTTTGGTACTATTATTGCATTTCGCCTGATCAAGCTAAGCTGCTATAAGCGATGAGTTTTTGCCGACAACAGGGATCGAGACCGGGGTGACGTTACATCATATAATTCTTCTGGCCGTCGTTCAGGGGATAACAGAATTCCTGCCCATCAGTTCATCGGGTCATCTGATCCTGACGCCGCTCCTGACAGGCACAGAAGATCAGGGTTTAATGGTAGATGTCGCCGTTCATGTCGGCACCCTTGCCGCCGTCATGATTTATTTCTGGCGCGACGTTCTGGCCATGATCGCTGGATTCTTCGTTCTTCTGTCGGGCCGGATTAACCCCGGTGCGCGACTCGCGCTGCACATCATCCTTGCCACCATCCCGGTTGTCGGAATCGGCTTCTACTTCAAGGTTTCCGGCATCGAAGAACAGTTGCGATCGGTTGAAATCATCGCCTGGACAACGCTTGGCTTTGGCATTGTACTTTGGGTGGCCGATAAAATCGGCATGACCATCAACCGTCTGGAACATATGCGTTGGGGCGGCGCCCTGTTTATCGGCTTTGCCCAGATTATCGCCCTTATCCCGGGCACAAGCCGATCGGGCATCACCATGACGGCCGCACGCCTGATGGGCTATGAACGCGCCGATGCCGCACAGTTTTCCATGCTGCTGTCGATCCCGGTCATTCTGGGTGCCGGACTTTTGGCTGGTATTGACCTGCAACAATCGGGCGATATGGCCTTAACCCTGGATGTTCTTCTGGCGGTCGGGCTTTCATTCCTTACCGCATTGATCGCGATTTCCATGCTGATGAACTGGTTAAAGCGCTCCACCTTTACGCCCTTTGCGATCTATCGCATTCTTTTGGGTGGCGGATTGCTGGTCTGGATTTATGGCTTTGGCGGCGGTCCGATTCCCTTCCTCCAATAACGATAGCCAACAAACCGCCCCCCATGCCGGCACGGCGGATCTTTGCCAATGTCGATCCCGGTAACATTGCATTGATCCGCGCGTTTGAAAAATCAGGCGTTGCCCGCGAAGGGCAACTTCGCGGCACGACGCATGCCACCCTATCGGCATTCGCGATCCGGTGATCTTTGGATTGATCGCCACCGCCCCACAGACCCGCGTTACATGCGGGCCTTACACCGGTCGTAATCCGCCGCCGACCTAAGACTTCCCAACCAATCAACCCCGGCCAACCTGTGGCACTAGTCCTCCCAGACTGGCCCGCCCGACAATACGACCTGCGCCCGCGCCGGATCTTCGGCGGCATATCCACTATCCTCGACAAAGCCCATCAGAAACGGCTCGTGCGATAGCAAAAAATCAAGCGCACCACGCTGAACATCATTGCTGGTGATCCCGACTTTCAGGTCCTCAATCCCCATTCCGGTCTGGGCAAAAAGCCCTTCAAGCAATTCATCATCGCCCGCGATATGGGCAATCGCCCGGATCGCCAGTGTTTCGGCTGCTTCTTTGTTCATGACCCACCTGCCCTGTGACGCATCGTGTTTGAGTATCCAAACCATTCTATCTGGCAAGTGCGCGCCAGATCACAAGCCCCACCCCATCGTCCAATCATATTTAAATCCGCTAAACCTCTAACAAATACATGCCATTACCCGGTGATGCAAAACAGCCCCCTGTAAATTCGAAATTACTACCATACATCAAAGGGGACGGTATGTTTTTCAGCCTTGAATACACATTGCTTCCCTGAAAACAACCACCTGAACCTTCCCCATACGGAATGAAGCAAAATGATATCACCGATAAAAGCGATACTCATCGGCATTGGGGCCATGTCTTTGATCGGTGCAGATTCAAATGAACATCATCTCATCACCAAAATCACATCCATTCAGCTGGCAGAACGATTGAACACAAGCGACGGCAAGGGTTTCTATGCCGAAATTCTAACCGCTATAACCAAAAACAATCGCTTCAGGATGGATATCCAGATCCAGCCCCTAAAACGTTCGCTGGTCGATTTCGCAGAAAGAAAAGCCGACTGCATATGGCCAATCGACCGAAATCTGATTGTCAAATTGATTGGGGAATCGTCAGATATACTCGAAAGCGATTATGTATTCGAGGCAAGCCAGCACATCTTTACAGCCCCCGGGCAACCTGCCATTTCAAACCTGAAAGAACTTGCCGGAAAATTGGTGGGCGTCACAATCGGATCAAATGTTGAAGAAGAACTTCGGGATGCATCCGCCCTGGTTGATCCCGTTCCGCTGCAAGATAATAAAATAAACATGCTCATGGCGGGCCACTTATTCGCAATCATCGGCTGGGCACCGGATTTCCTGATCACTTTTCACGATTTGAAACTTGGGTCACCGCAATACGACAAATCCCTTGTTCTGACCAAGACCCGCAACGCGTTCGTCTGTCACAAGTCACCGGTAACGATCAACTTTCTGAAAAAAATGAACCCGGCAATCAAAGCATTTCGTGTTTCTGCGCAATCCAAAACAATTGCCGAAAAATATGGTGTTTCGCAAATTTTTGGCCACGAAGACATCAGCAACTAACCCTGCCGGTGACGGGCAAAAACCCGTCAAAAAATACGTCACCGCCTGCAATCTGGGAACTTGCCCGGATCATCCGTGTTTGGGCGGCTTCCATGTTGATTGCCACATCCCTGCCTACCCGTCACATTGGGTCAGCTAAACCATTTTCCCTTGGCAAGGGATCGCCAAATCACAAGCCCGGCAATCACGATCAAAACACCGCCAATCATGCCGAAATTCTGTCCCAACAGAACCACGATGCCCCAGAACCCGATTGTGCCAAAACCAACAGCAAGACCAAGAAAGGACGCTTTGGTCAGGCTATCCTGATTTTTTTGGGCGGCTTCGGCACGTTTAAGCTCGTCAACAATCTCGTACCAGGCGATCTGCTGCCAGCGAGAATATTTAAGTCCCTTGCGCGGGCCTTTGCGCAAAAATTCGTCAAGCAATTTGACGATATTGTTCGCGCGTTCTTCGGGCACGACATATTTGCCGAACCGTTCTTTCTTGCGCGGGCCTTCGTCTTCTTTTTCGGCGTCGATATCGCTCACCCAACCACTCCGCTCGTTACCCCCATATTCGGGCTATCTTCTTGGTCATAAGCGTTTCTGATTTATATCCGGTAAACCGGCCTGCCCAAACCAGCCGGGCCATCAGACTTTATGCCAAGTCACCGACATTGGCAGAGTGAACCTATTCAAACGCCACAAATCCCCCACCCGTTACGTCGCAGATGGTTCGATGGCGCAATGGCGCGACGGCTAGATGGCCCAATATGGCCCTGGCCTTATTCCAACCTGAAGACACGTCAAACAAGACAATCAGGCTGATCACGACGATCATTACCGCCTTTACGGTCTTTGCGGTCTTACAACCGGGAAAAAACGCCGCACCGCGTATTTTTCAATCTCGACAAGGACAAAGACCGATGCCGCTGTCACCACAATCGCCACCCATGCCATGGCATCCAGCGCCACCGTCTTAAACAAAAACTGCATCGGCGGTGCATAGGTGAACAAAAGCTGGAACCCAATCACCAAGAATATGGCAAGCAGAACCGACCGACTGCCAAAAATCCCGGCAACGTTAAACGATGACGCCCTTAAGAAACGTGCATTCAGCAAATAGAAAACTTCAAACATCACCAGCGTATTTACCGCCGCCGTCCGCGCCAGTTCAACCGATGCGCCCTGTTGCCTTTGCCACAAAAACATTCCAAACGTCCCGACGACCAGTATCACCGACACGAACAAGGTCCGCCATACCAAAAACCGTGACAAAATCGGTTCATTGCGCGACCGCGGCGGGCGAAGCATCACATCACGTTCCGCTGGCTCAAATGCAAGTGCAAGTGCAAGCGTCACCGCAGTGATCATATTCACCCACAAAATCTGCACCGGTGTAATCGGCAACATCTGGCCCAATGCAATGGCGGCGACAATGGTCAAGGCTTCGCCGCCATTGGTCGGCAAAATAAACATGATCGATTTTTTCAGATTGTCATAAACCGTCCGGCCTTCTTCAACCGCATGCGCGATAGAGGCAAAGTTATCGTCGGCCAGCACCATCTCGGCGGCTTCTTTTGCGGCCTCAGTACCTTTAACGCCCATTGCCACCCCAACATCGGCACGTTTCAGGGCCGGGGCGTCATTCACCCCGTCACCGGTCATCGCCACCACATGCCCCAATGATTGCAACGTTTCAACCAACCGCAATTTATGCTGGGGACTGGTGCGGGCAAAAACATGGGTATCGCGAATTCGCATCGCGAGTTCGTGATCATCAAGCTGGTCAATATCATGACCGGTCAAAACCACATCGGTATTGCCCAAGCCAAGCTGGGCGGCAATGGCGCGCGCGGTCAAGGCATGATCACCGGTAATCATTTTCACTTCAATACCGGCAGACCGGCATTCCGCCACCGCTTTGATTGCTTCGGCACGCGGCGGATCGGCAAGGCCAAACAGCCCGATCAAAGTCAGATTTTTCTCGACATCGCCAAACCGTAATTCTCGATGGCTGTTCAATGCCGGACGCGATGCCAGCGCAAGAACACGCTGCCCCCGCGCGGCGATTTCTGCCATCTGCGCTTCCCAATACGTCCGGTCAATCGGCTCGTCCTGATCATAGCTGCGCTGCTGATCACACATTTCAAAAATGCGTTCCGGCGCGCCTTTGACATAGATAAAGCCCTGCCCATCGTGATTGTGATGCAATGTCGCCATGAACCGATGCTCGGACTCAAAGGGAATAACATCGCTGCGCGGGCATCGCATGGCTTCAAATTCCGGGTCCAGCCCGGCCTTCATCGCCACCACAACCAACGCCCCTTCGGTCGGATCACCGTCCACAATCCATTCTTCGTCAACCTGACGCAGCCCGGCATCACTGCACAGCAAAACCCCGCGCGCCATTTCCGACAAAAGCGGCCGATGATCCAGCGACACCGGCGCGTCATTTAAAACAAATTCCCCGACCGGCACATAACCGACACCTTTCACCGAAAACAAATGGCGGCTGGTGGCGATGGATTGAACCGTCATTTCATTGCGTGTCAGCGTGCCGGTCTTATCTGAACAAATCACACTGACCGATCCAAGCGCCTCGACCACGGGAAGGCGGCGAATAATCGCCTTGCGCCGGGCCATGCGCTGCACGCCGATGGCCAAGGTAATCGTCATGATCGCGGGCAGGCCTTCGGGGATTGCCGCAACCGCCAGCCCCACCGCACCGATAAACATCTCGGCGGCGGAATTGCCATAGACCAAAACGCCAAAGCCAAACGTCGCAGCGGCAATAACAAGGATTGCCGCCATCAACCAACGGCCAAAAATCGTCAATTGCTGCAAAAGCGGCGTGGTCAGGGTTTGAATTTCGGCCAGCATGGAACTGATGCGGCCAATCTCGGTATGCTCGCCGGTGGCGACAACCACCCCGGTCGCCTGCCCATAAGTCACCAATGTGCCCGAATAAGCCATTGATGACCGATCCCCAAGATCGGCGGTCTCGGCCACCACTGCCGGGTCTTTCTCGACGGGCAGGGATTCACCGGTCAATACCGCTTCCTGAATTTGCAGGGTCTTCACCCGCAAAAGCCGCAGATCGGCGGGGACCTTGTCCCCCGATTGCAAATAAACAATATCGCCGGGTACCAGGTCTTCGGCCGGAATTTGAATTCTTTTGCCGCCGCGCATCACACTGGCATAAAGCGACAGCATCTTTCGGATTGCTTCAAGCGCGCGCTCGGCCTTGCCTTCCTGAATAAAGCCGATCACGGCATTAATCACGACAACCCCGGCAATCACGGCGGTATCAACCCAATGTGCCAATGCCGCGGTGACCAAGGCCGCCCCCAAAAGCACATAAATCAGGACATTATGAAACTGAAGCAAAAACCGGATTACCGGCCCGCGTCGGCGTGGCGGACGCAAAACATTCGGCCCAAAGGCCGCCAAACGTTCTGATGCCTCTTTATCGCCAAGCCCCTTCGCAGCCGCAACGTTCTGCCGATCCAGAACCGCATCAACCGGCACTGCATGCCATGCAGTGCCCTGTGGCGGAAGGTCTTTATGCTGATGATGATTGGAGTCTTGCACCGGGCCATCCATTGGAAATCTTACCACGCTATAATCAGGAACCAGCTTCTTCTCTGAAGTCTGGTGTCATTGACTATTGTGGCGCAACAACCACTGACAATGCACTGATTAGAATCAAAATTGCTGCCGTCATACCTGCGTATTGTCGGCAGCAACCCACTGGCAATCGTCAGCAAACCTGTCGATCACATAACTAAATTACGATCAAACCGGGATCGGATTGACGCATGGCAATACGATGACATTTCATCTTGAGTTGCAAAATGCATGGTCGCCCATATTGGTCGCGCCTCAGGCAACAACCAATGCCGTAATGGCAATCACACCAAAGACAATAAGGTGAATCATTGATGACTCCTGTCAGCAAGGAACAAAATCGTTCCGATCAAACGCGGTCAGGTTGCGTTTATTGCAAAGCTATACATACCAATCTGGGTTATTTGATGGCGTCGGACCGAACATGCGCCCACACCGGGCAGTGCCGTTAACCGGCCCCGATAAACAGGATCAGACAAAAAATGGAATGGTGCGGGCGGCCGGACTTGAACCGGCAAGGTCTTTGAGGACCGGCGGATTTTAAGTCCGCTGCGTATACCAATTTCGCCACGCCCGCAAAACGTGTTCCAAACCGGCTTTGCACCGGAATTTCCACTTGGCCGATCAGGTTCTAGCGCGGCTTTAAAATCGGTGCAATACCGGATTGTCTGTTTATGCCAATCGCGATTATCCAAATCAACGATCTGCGGGTTTCCCGTCAAAGATGCCATTGCGCCACAAATGCCCGTCTTTGACCATATTGCCCCCATTTTTTATCGTGATGATGCCAATGGTCCCAATGGGTTTTTGATATCAAAACAGGCATCCCGGTCAAATCGTGAAGCGGCGCACCTACATTTCACTGGTCATTGCAGCATGTCTGGCAATCGCCATACTGGCCCCTTTTTCGCGCCGGGAAATCGTCCCGAATGCCAATGCTGGCAACGGCGACAGTCGCCCGGATGCCCCGATATTGCGTAGCGAAACCTTAAACCGGACCGGCAATCAAAAACGTCACATTGACCGTCTCTATCAAAAAATGGAAACCGACATCGTCGGCAGCATGCTTGAACCGCTGTTTCTTGACAATTCCATCCCGCCTTCCGAACAACCGCCCAATGCGCTGGCACTTGGTACCGGGGACGCCACCACGATTGAAACATTTGGCGGGCGGTCGGCCTTGGCATCAATCGCCCGAAAACTCGATTTCGACAGCGCCAATGGCACATTCCCCAACCAGTCACGACGCCGCGCCACCCCGATCAGCATCTGGGTCCATGGCAGTCAGGCCGATATCGAAAACCGCGTTTCTGAAACCGGCTATAATCCGGGGCTGAGTGGCGATGTGATTTCAATTGATACCGGGGTAGATTATCTGGTCGATGACAGCCTGATTGTCGGGCTTGGCATCGGCTGGGGCAGCGTGCTCAGCGAAGTCGCCGCCCGTCAGGTGCTTTATCGCGAAAACAATGTCACGTTTTCCCCCTATTTCGTCTCGCGCATGACCGAATGGCTCAACATCCGGGGCAGTCTTGGCATTGGCAGCAGCACCATCGCCCAATCGGCCATAAATGGCGGTGCCAACGATCTTAACTACGCCGAAAGCCTTGATAGCGCGACCTTGTCCAGTTCCATCGGTTTTGGTGCAGAATACGATCTTGGCTTTGTCCCCGTCACGCTAAGCATCGATGGCGATATGATCACCGCGCGCGAAAAATTCGAAACCGCACGTGCCGCCGATGGCACCATGGTTCCGGCTCGCACCGCCCTAAGCCAGCTTTTCGATACCACGGCCGAGGCCCGCTATGATCTGGTTTTGGGCGATCATCGTCTTGTGCCCTTTGCCGGACAGGATCAAACCGTAACCCTGATGAACCAGGGCTATGGCCGGTCCACCAACCGGCGCTATTTCGCCGGCAGTGAATATACCTATGACCCTTGGCAGTTTGGCGTATCGGTTGAAGGTTTTCGGGAATTTTCCCCCAATGTCGCCCCCCTCGAAGGGATACGGTCAGAAATCACCCTGCAATCTGAACTTCCCTATGGCTATGGCGTGCTAAGCCCCTATGTAAACGGCGAAACCACCGGCACCTATCTTCAAATGGCGGGCGGGATTACCCATGACTGGGGCACCATCCCCGGACAAATGAGCATCGAATTTCAACGCAAACTGACGTTCGCAACCGAACACAACAATTTATCGGGATTGCTGACTGTACATTTTGACTTCTGACCGATTAATCGCCCATCGCCATCTTGTGGCTTGGCGTGGCCCCGCTGTGCGGTTAGGGTGCAGAAAGATTACAAAACCGCCAAATTCATCAGGTCTGCGCCATGACACAATCCGATCAAGATGCGCCAAAAAATGCGCCTGAAAATGTGACTGAAACACCGACTCCGCCGGTGTTTGACCGCATCTTTCAAAAGCAGTTTATCGATCTGTTGCTGTGGCGGCGCGATGTGCGCCGGTTTCGCACCGACCCCATCCCCAAAACCGATATTGACGATTTGATCAAGGAAGCCTGCCTTGCGCCCTCTGTCGGCAATTGTCAGCCCTGGCGCTTTGTAAAGGTCAATGACAAACACCGCCGCCGCGCCATCCGCGACAGTTTTGAACGCGCCAACCAGGAAGCACTTGACGATTATCACGGTGAACGCGCCAAACTTTATGCATCCCTGAAACTTCAGGGCATGGATCAGGCCCCGATACAGCTTGCCGTTTTTGCCGACGAAGAAACCGAGGCAGGCATGGGATTGGGCCGCAAAACCATGCCCGAAATGCTCGATTATTCTGCCGTCGCCGCCGTGCAACTGTTGTGGCTGGCAGCCCGCGTCAAGGGGATCGGGGTAGGCTGGGTATCTATTCTGGAACCTGAAACCGTGCTTAAAACCCTTGAAGTGCCGGATCATTGGCGTCTGATCGCCTATCTGTGCATTGGCTATCCCGAAGAAGATCACGTTATACCCGAACTGGTCCGCGAAGGCTGGCAGGATCGGATTGATCCCTCTGCCCTGACGCTTGAACGCTGATCGACACGATCAAAACCAAAAGGAAATCAGGATGCCCACCGACAAGGATCAACAGACCAACCCAGAACAACCGGATCAGACCGCCCGAAAAACCCTGCCAAATGGCCATTATTTCAAAATCATGGGCTATTTGCTGACCGCGGCATGGGTCGGTTACATTCTGGCGATTTCCGGCGGTGACACCAGCCACCCGATGTTTGATTATATCTTTGTCGTGCCCTTGGCCTTCTGGATCGGCGGCATGATTGTCGGCAAAATCCTGCGCGCCAAAAGCGGCGCAGATCGCCCATAAACAATGCCCCAAAAAATGAACAAAGGCGCTGAAATCAGCGCCTTTTGTCATTTCCGGTCTTTATCCCGGCCATTCCGGTTTCGCTCATCGCGATAGGTATCATCATCGGAAAAACTGCCCAGCCGCATCACCCCCATGGCAAGGCTGATGCCGCCAAAGGTGATGAACAGGCCAAAAAACAGCAAAAAGATAAACATCGGCGCATCGCGTGACGACATGGCAAGGCTGTAAATCCCGCCAATATCGAAAAACAGCACCAACGCCCCAAACACCAGCGCCCCGAACCCGCCATAAGCGGTATGCTCGATCATAAACTTAACGATGGATCGCGCTTCGCGGGCGGCCTTACTGTTGCGTACAGTATCGTCGTTATTGTGGTCATCTGCGCTCATGATCTCTCCGACGATTTGTCATTACAACCAGCATAGCCGCGTCATGATCTTTGGAATATGACCAATCGCAATCTGCGTCTTAAGCTCACGCCCCTAGGACGAAACCGGCCCGCTATCTTCAATAACCTCGCGGCCCTGATCAACAATCACCGCACGAATACGCTCGGACGCCAGATCAACATCCTTGGCTTCTTCGCCGCGCACCACCAATGTCGTGCCCAATTTTCCTTCGCGAAGGAACGGATAGGAGCCGATATCGGTATCGGGGAAATCATGCTGAATGTCGCCCAGAACCTTGGCGATTGATCCTTCGGGGATATATCCCCCCACCGAACGCGATACCATCGGGCGCCCACCGGTCAGTTGATGTTTAATCCCCTGGAACATCGCCTGCATGATCATCGGCACACCGGCCATGACATAGACGTTTTCCATACGGAACCCCGGTGCCTTTGATACCGGATTATCAATCAATTCCGCCCCGACCGGAATATGCGCCATGCGCAGCCGCGCATCATTCAGATCGGCCGGGTTTTCATAATGACTTTTCAGCAATGCGTGCGCCTTGGCATTTAGCTCAATCTCGACCCCAAAGGCCCGCGCCACACAAGGCGACGTAATATCATCATGGGTCGGGCCAATGCCGCCAGTGGTAAAGACATAATCAAACTTTGCCCGGCATTCATTGACCGTCTCGATGATGGTGGTCTCGATATCGGGAATGACCCGCGTTTCCGCCAGTCGAATACCAAGCTTGTTCAGTTCTTCCGCCAGATACGGCAGGTTCTTGTCATGCGTCCTGCCCGACAGGATTTCATTACCGATAATAATCAAACAGGCCCGAACCGGATCAGACATCACAACCCTCACAAACTTGAACTCGTCATTTATCATCCCGCCAAATACGACGGATGATCACAGAAAATCGCGCAACATCGCCACAAGCGGCACATCGGCCGGGGGCATCGGATAATCCTTCAGCCGGATTGGCTGCACCCATTTAACCTGCTGGCCTTCCATCGGGGTAATCTCCCCCTTCCAGACCCGGCACAGATAAAGCGGCATCATCAGATGAAAATCATCATAGGCAAATGACGCAAAGGTAAACGGTGCCAAACAGCTTTCGGTGATATCAATGCCAAGCTCTTCCTTAAGCTCGCGCACCAGCGCCATTTCCGGCGTTTCCCCGGCCTCAACCTTGCCACCGGGAAATTCCCAAAGCCCGGCCATGGATTTTCCTTCGGGACGTTGTGCAATCAACACCCGATGATCCGCATCGACTAATGCCACCGCACTGACAAACACGGTCTTTTCCGGAATTTTACCTTGGCGCAAGTCAACCGACATGCAGCCCTTATTTGGATTTTCTATGCTCATGCGATTGTTTTATCCTCCATACCCGCTTTCGCCAAGAGGCGCATCACGAAGCGAAAATATGATCGGGGATTTTACCTTCAAAATATCGATCATAAGCCGCAACATATGCGTTTTCCAGATGCCGCGTATAGGCTTCGGAATCAAACAATGGCACGTCAAAACGCGTGTCGATCAATTGTTGGCGAATTTGGCCAAGCCGTTCGGGGTTTTCCACCAGATCAATAATCAATGCTTCGTATTGGGCTTCGGTTTCGGCCACCAGTTCGGGCAAGCCAACCGCACATAGCAGGCTGGCGGCAACGCGCGCGGAAAAACTGTCCCCGGCCTTGGTCACGATTGGCAATCCGGCCCAAAGCGCGTCACTGGCCGTCGTATGCGCATTGATATTAAACGTATCAAGGAACAAATCGGCATGCTTGTGCCGCGCAAGGTGTTCCGGCTCTTTTAATCGCTCGGCAAAAATGATCCGGGCCCGATCAATCCCGCGGGCTTCGACTTCTCGCAACAGGTTTTCCTGAACCCCTTCATTGGCGCGCAACAACCAAAGGACACTGTCCTCATATCGGGCCAAAAGTCGCATCCAGATATCAAACTCGTTTGGCGATATCTTGTAATTGCTGTTGAAACTGCAAAAGACAAATCCCGTTTCGGGCAGGCCAAAATCGCTGCGCGTTGTCGATGTTTCAGGGATGATCCGGTTACGATCATTGGGCTGATAGCTATCTGGCAGATAGATCACCTTTTCGGTATAAAACGGCCGCTGCTTTTCGGGAATAATCACCTTGTCGGCAACGATATAATCCATGAAATCAGCGCCGATTGTTCCAGGATACCCCAGATAATTGATCTGGATCGGCGCCAGCCGATAGGCAAAAAGCCCGGTGCGCCCCTGACGGGTAAAGCCCTTCAAATCAACGGCGATATCAATTTTCTGTTGTCTGACCGCGGCAACAATCTGCGGGTCCGAGGCGGTCGTTATATCGACAAAACTGTCAACGATACCTTGTAACCGGTCGCGCTTAACCCCTTGTTTGACCGTGCCATAGCTATAGGCATGGATTTCAAATTTTTCGCGATCATGATGTTCCAGCAAACCAATCATCAGGATCAACGTCGCGTGATCATGAAAATCGGCTGAAAAATATCCGATCTTGATTTTATCGGGTTTTGTCACCGGCCGTTCGGGCAGGGGCAATGCATTCACATGGTAGCGTTTCTTGACAATATTGGCCGCACGCTTTTGCTGGCGCTCCGCGTTGTCATCATAGGACAACATCGAAAATGGCTCGACCGCATCGCCGTCTATCCCGATACGCGATGCAAGCTTTTCAAATTCGGCAATGCCCGACCAATCACACAGCAAGGCCTGCATATAAAGCTTCTGCGACATGGCGGGCATATTTTCGCCCTGCACCTTGGCGGCAAAGCCAAAGCTTTGCTGGGCCGCACTGATCTTGCCTTTTTGGAAGAACGTATTGCCCAGATTATAATAGGCCTCGGCATAGTTTTTGTTGGCCTGGATTGCGCCAACAAAATACTTCTCAGCCGTATCAAGCTTGCCCAGCTTGTGATAAATCCCGCCGATACTGTTGTATCCTTCGGCATATTTCGGGTTGGTTTTGATCGCATTGGCAAAGGCTTCCAATGCCGCCTGATGACGTTCCTGCTGATACAGCAAAACCCCCAGATTGGCGTGCGCCTGGGTAATTTCCGGCGCCAGTTCAACCGCCTTGCGAAAGCTCTGCTCGGCAAGTTCGAACTTCTTCAGAACAAACGCCGCCGCCCCGACCAAATTCCACACCACACCGGAATTTGGCGCTTCCTTGACAAGCGCATTTGCCGCGTCAAATGACGCCTCAACCTGCCCGCTATCAAACAGCCGCCGGACCTCGGTCACTTTATCCTGCAACGATCCCTTGCCCATAACGGCGGCCGGATCACGAAGCTCGGCCAGTGCCTTTCGGGCGCGTTCATTTTTCGGATATGACGTCAGGAAGTCTTCATAAAGCTTGATCGCTTCATCCTTTTGGCCCTGGCGTTCCAATGTTTTCGCCCGGCGTTTCACCTGATCAAATGAAAGCTTCAAACCCTACTCCCCGCATCACGCACTCTTTGGCCGCGTCCCCAACCGAAAACCCGACCCTCTGCAATTTTATGGCAGCTATCATAAACTGCCTTGCCAATTGATTGGTCAGAATTCGGCCCAACCGACCAAACATTCCGACAAACAAAAGGCCCGGATCAACAATCCGGGCCTTTTGTTAAATTATGGTTTCTGCCTTGGGATCAAGTCCAAGCCCAAAGCTCCGACCTAGCTCAGTTGACCATGGCAATGTTTGTATTTCTTGCCTGATCCACATGGGCAGGCTGCATTGCGTGCAACACGCCCCCAGGTCGCCGGATTATTGGGATCAACATTCCCCGATGCCGCACGCGACTGAACCGTTGCACTATCGCCTGAACCACCGCCCATGGCTTCGGGTTCCGGGTGATTTTCATGCATTTCCTGCTGGGATCGGCGCGGTTCAAGGTCTTCCGGGCGCGGGGCCGATTGCAATTCAACATGTGACAACATCTGGGTCACACGTTCACGCAATGTCACCAACATCTCTTCAAACAGGTTAAACGCCTCGCGCTTGAACTCGTTCAACGGATCACGCTGGCCATAGGCCCGCAGGCCAATACCCTGACGCAGATGATCAAGCGCCAGCAAATGCTCTTTCCAATTCTGATCCAGCAATTGCAGCAACAGGCTTTTTTCAACCTGACGCATGATATCGGCACCGTAATTGGCAACCTTGGCCGCCATCTTACTTTCAACTGCCTTCTCGATACGCTCGCGCATGACTTCGACATCAATGCCTTCTTCCTTGACCCAATCGGTCACCGGAAGGTCAAGACCAAACAAACGCGTGCATTCTTCATGCAAGCTGGCGGCTTCCCACTGCTCGGGATAAACTTTTTCCGGGCAGTATTTGATCACCAGATTTTCAACAACTTCGGCCCGCATGTCAGCGACATCTTCGGCAACATGCTTGGCCTGCATCAAGTCGCGACGCTGGTCATAAATCACCTTACGCTGGTCATTCATGACATCATCAAATTTCAGCACGTTCTTACGAATGTCAAAGTTACGCGCTTCGACCTTCTGCTGTGCCTTTTCAAGCGCCTTGTTGATCCACGGGTGATAGATCGCCTCGCCTTCTTTCAGGCCAAGCTTCTGCAACATCCCGTCCATGCGCTCGGACCCGAAAATACGCATCAAATCATCTTCAAGCGACAGGAAGAATTTCGATCCGCCCGGATCGCCCTGACGGCCCGAACGACCACGCAACTGGTTATCAACACGCCGTGATTCATGACGTTCCGTGCCGATCACGAACAACCCGCCTGCATCCAGAACTTTCTGCTGATCGGCTTTAACTTCGGCCTTGATCCGCTCGATCCCTTCGGCGCGTTTGGCTTCGTCTTCGATATTGGTCAGTTCAAGATCGGCGCGCATTTCAACGTTGCCGCCCAATTTAATATCCGTACCACGACCGGCCATATTGGTCGCAATCGTGATCGCCCCCGGGGCACCGGCCTGGGCCACAATAAACGCTTCGCGTTCATGCTGCTTGGCGTTCAAAACTTCATGCGGGACTTTGCGCTCTTTCAAAAGGTCCGACAGAATTTCGGACTTCTCGATCGACACCGTCCCGACCAATGCCGGTTGTCCGCGCTTGTGGCAATCATCGAGCAATTCGGCAATCGCCACCCATTTTTCCCGTGCGGTCCGATAAATTTCATCATCGGCATCTTTACGGGCAATCGGGCGATGGGTCGGGATTTCAATAACCTGAAGCTTATAGATTTCCTCGAATTCCTCGGCCTCGGTCATCGCCGTACCCGTCATACCGGCAAGCGTCGGATACAGGCGGAAAAAGTTCTGGAACGTAATCGATGCCAGGGTCTGATTTTCGTTCTGAATCTTGACCTTTTCCTTGGCTTCCAATGCCTGATGCAGGCCATCGGAATAGCGGCGGCCTTCCATCATGCGCCCGGTGAACTCATCAATGATAACAACCTTGTCATCCTTGACGATGTAATCGGTGTCGCGCTGGAAAAGCTTATGGGCGCGCAGCGCCTGATTAACGTGATGCACCAGATGCACATTGGCCACGTCATAAAGCGTGCCTTCGGTCAAAATGCCCATCTCACCCAAAAGACGTTCGGCATTTTCCGTGCCGTCTTCGGTCAGGGTGACGGCACGCGCCTTTTCATCTTTTTCGTAATCGTCATCGCCCAGTTTCGGGATCAGCACGTCAATCGCGCGATACAGTTCCGAACTGTCTTCAGCCGGGCCGGAAATAATCAACGGGGTCCGCGCTTCATCGATCAGGATGCTGTCAACTTCATCGACGATGGCAAAGTTGAACGGGCGCTGCACCATGTCTTCCAGACGGAATTTCATGTTATCGCGCAGATAATCAAAGCCCAGCTCGTTATTGGTCGCATAGGTCACGTCACACGCATAAGCCGCCCGACGTTGATCATCGGTCATGCCATGCATGATCACACCGACCGAAAGACCAAGGAAGCCGTAAACCTGCCCCATCCATTCCGCATCACGACGTGCCAGATAATCGTTGACGGTAACGACGTGAACGCCCTTGCCCTCAATCGCATTCAGATAAACCGGCAAGGTCGAAACAAGCGTTTTACCTTCACCGGTTTTCATCTCGGCGATTTTGCCCGATGTCAAAACCAGACCACCCAAAATCTGAACATCGTAATGACGTTCACCGCGAACCCGCCGCGAAGCCTCGCGGACGGTGGCAAAGGCGTCTGGGATTATGTCCTGAAGGGTTTCACCCTTGGAAAGACGTTCGCGCAGCCAACCGGTCCGGGCGCGCAGTTCGTCATCAGAGAGCTTCTCGATCTCGGGTTCCAGGGCATTAACTTGCTCGACCGTGGCCTGCAGGGCTTTGACTTCACGATCGTTAGCTGAACCGAAAATTTTCCGGGCAATGGCGCCGAGCATTAATACGTTCCTGAACAAATGGAAAAACAGACATGAGGCAACGGCTATATACCGAGGCCCGATCACAGATAGAACCCTGTCTGCCATCTGTCAACGGAACGAACCAATATCGCTCATGTTTCACGCATCTGATGGATGAATTTGGCACCGATATCGGGATATCCCCCCTAATCAGATCACGAGTCTGCTCACCCGCCCCTGTCAGAAAGGACATCGGCCGCTATTCGGCATCAAAATCGGCTGATCCCCCCGGTTATGCAGGCCATTTGACCGAGATCAAGGAACCCGCAATGCCGCAAACATAACGTGCGCTGAGTTTGCAATTCATTATCAACCACAAAGAAAGCATTCCGCATGAAACACAGAAAACTTGCTCTATCGCTTGCTGTCGGTATTGGCACCCTTGTTTCAAGCGGTGCCTGGGCGCTCGAATATCCGATTGGCGAACCGCAGCTTGATGGCAACATGGAAGTCGCAGCGGTTTATCTGCAACCGATCAAAATGGATCCGCCGGGCATGATGCAACCTGCCGATAAAACCGATATCCATCTCGAAGCCGACATCCATGCGCTTGCCGATAATCCCAATGGCTTTGGCGAAGGCGAATGGGTTCCCTATCTCGACGTCTCATTCGAACTGACCAAAATCAACAGCGGTGAAAAAATTTCCGGTACCCTGATGCCGATGGTTGCCAGTGACGGCCCGCATTACGGCGATAATGTCAAATTGCTGGGCATGGGTGAATACACCCTGACATTCACCGTTTCCCCACCCGGTGCGCATTTCGGCCGTCACACCGACAAGGAAACCGGCGTAAACCCGTGGTTTACCCCCTTCACCACGCAATACACATTCACCTATGCCGGAACCGGCAAGAAAGGCGCCTATTAGGCGCGCCAAACCCGAAATTTTGATCTTCCCCGGGATGCCCGGTATCACCCTCATCCCGTAACAAGGCCATGACGATGAAGCGTCCATTTTTTGCAATGATCGCGTTTGCAATCCCTTTGACAGTGCTTGCGATGCCTTTTGCCGATGCAGAAGAAATCACAACTTTTGTCATTGAAATGAAAGATGGCGTTCTGTCACCCGAACGGCTGGAAATTCCCGCCCGCACGCAGGTCAAGATTATCCTGCGCAATACGGGCGAAACCCCCGCCGAATTCGAAAGCCTCCGCCTGCGCAAGGAAAAGGTCCTTGCACCCGGCGTGGAATCCTTTGTGGTCATCCGGCGGGCATCCCCCGGGGAATATCCCTTCTTTGACGAATTTCATATTGAAACAGCACAGGGCGTCATCGTTGCGCGCTAGGGGCCACCAATGTTTGCACAAACTTTTTTTATCGTCTGGCGCGAAAGCATCGAAGCCCTTCTGGTCATTGGCATCCTGCATACATGGCTGCGACACAGCAGCCAGAACCCCCGCGCCTTGCGGTTCCTCTGGGCCGGTGTTTGCGCAGGGATCGGTGCGGCCCTGATCCTGTCCTTCGTCCTTCAATCCATATCCAACCTGCTGCCGCCCGAAGGCCAGGATTATTTCCAGATGGCGCTGATCCTCATCGCCGGAATTCTGATTGTTCAAATGGTTTTCTGGATGCGCCAGCATGGCAAAACCCTGAAAAACCAGCTTGAAAATGACCTTTCAGATCAACTGCGCAGCGGCCGGCTTTGGGGCATTTTCGGCCTCGCCCTGATTGCGGTCATGCGCGAAGGCACTGAAACGGTTTTATTCCTTCAGGGGGTCTTTGCCGCCACCCGGGGAAACAGCAATACGGTTGCGGGCGGCGTGATTCTTGCGATCCTTGCCGCCACCGCAAGCTACGCCTTGCTGCAGCTTGGCGGGCGGTATCTGTCGTGGAAGGTTTTCTTCCGTCTGACCGAAACGATGCTGCTGTTTCTGGCCTGCGCCCTTATGGTTTCAGCTGCCGGTTATCTCGTTTCATTTGGCCTTCTGCCCTATACCGATCCGCTATGGGATAGTGCGGCCCTTCTTGATGACACCACACGCTTTGGCGCGGTGATCGCGGGCATGACCGGCTATCGATCCATGCCCGATAACGTCACGCTGGCAACCTGGCTGGTGTATTGGGGGGCCATTGCATCTATTTTCTGGCTGCAGGGCACACGCCTGAACGCCCGGGAAAGAAAAGCATAATGCCCCATGCCTCGGCCTCGATTACCGGACGACAAGCACCGCCTTTAAAACATCGCGGCGCATTTTTCCTTGCCTTGGCGGGGGACTGGCTTCGACGTCACCAACGGTTCATTCGCAGGCTGCAATGGGGCATTATCGCGGTCTATGTCACGTTACTCGTTACACCAACACTGGTCCCGCTGCCCGACAGCACCGCCCATATCTGGGACAACATCACCCTGTTTTCGCAATTTGTCTTTTGGGGCATCTGGTGGCCCGGTGTGCTTGTATCGATGCTGCTTTTCGGGCGGCTTTGGTGCGGGGTCATGTGCCCCGAAGGCGCACTCAGCGAAATGGCAAGCCGCCATGGGCGCGGTCGGGCCATCCCGCGCTGGATACGCTGGCCGGGCTGGCCATTTGCCGCCTTTGTCATCACCACCGTTTACGGCCAAATGATCAGTGTCTATCAATATCCGCTGCCTGCGGTTCTGATCCTTGGCGGATCAACGGCGGCGGCGATATTGACCGGCTATCTTTATGGCCGGAACCACCGGGTATGGTGTCGCTATCTATGCCCGGTCAACGGTGTGTTTGGCCTGCTGGCCAAACTGGCACCGATGCATTACGGCGTAGACCGGCAAAACTGGGATAACTGCCTTCCCCATCAGGGCCGGGCTGACACCGTAATCTGCGCCCCGATGGTCCCGCTGCGCACCATGCAAAGTACCTCACCCTGCCATATGTGCGGCCGATGTTCCGGGTTTCGCAATGCCATCGAATTGCGCCCGCGCGACCTTGGTTCCGAAGTCATTGAAACCAGTGCCAATACCGCAACCCGATGGGATAGCTGGCTGATCCTCTGTGGCATGATTGGTGTTGCATCGGGGGCCTTTCTCTGGTCGTCCTCGCCATGGTTTGTCATGGCCAAACAATGGATGGCCCGCATTCTGGTCCAACACGATGTTTTCTGGCCGCTGGAACATGGCCTGCCTTGGTGGGGCCTGACCAACTATCCCGAACTCAACGATGTTCTTACCCTGCTCGATGGTGCAATCCTGCTGGGTTATATCGCGGTTACCGCCCTTGTCATGACACTGGCAACCGGGCTTCCACTGGCTTTTGCGGCCCGCCTGCTATCCCCGTCATGGAAATGGCGGCGTTTTCATCATCTGGTTCACGGTCTGCTGCCGATTGCCGGATGTGGCATTATTCTGGGCCTGAGTGCGCAGACCGTCACTATTTTGCGCGCCGATGGCATGGCACTTGGATGGGTCAGTGACGCCCGCATGGCCGCACTTGCCCTTGCCACAAGCTGGAGCATTCATCTGATCTGGAAAATTTGCGGCCAGTATAACTCAGGCCCGCATCGCAGTTTTGCGACACTCGGGGGCGTGATTGCGGTTGCGGTATGTATAATGCCCTGGCTGCTGTTGTTCTGGGTTTGGTAATGCCACCAAATACTTGCGGCGGTTTGCCTCCCCATCTGCCCCTGCCAGCACGTTAATTTGCCGCCAACCCCACATAAAACATCCCCGCAATCACCACCATTGCGCTTGAGAAACGCATAAAAAACACGTATGGTTGCTGTTCAACTTTGAATTTAAGAGCAAGTAGCTCATCTTTTTCGCGACCTGCGGGACTGTTTAAAACCCGCGCGGGAAAAGCCTCAGGAGGAGGAAATGGTGGATTTCTCCACACTTAATCCCTTTCGGCAGGGACAATCTTCGCTGACCGATGCGCGCCAGCCAATTGCCACGTCTGGTGATCAGACGGGCAGTAATGCGGCGCAAACCAACCGTAATCTGCACCGGATTGTTGATCCGGTTGCACTGTCTGATGACGCGGTTGCCGCACGCAATGCCGATAAAAACCTGCCGCAAACAACCGGTTCAAATTCCCTGTCATCGGAACCGATGACCACGGATGAATTATTTGAAAAGGCCCTTGATGCCGCCCTTGAATTGATCAAGGACAGCATGGTCGACATGTTCAAAATGACTGGCATGGACGACGAACAGGCCCTTTCCGCGACCAATGCGATGTTTGATGGCATCCGCGAAATGGCCGCCGATGATGGCCAGATCGACTTTTCCTTCCAACAGGCAATCGCATCACATTCCCGCACGGAAATCGCCTATTCCGGGACGAATGCGTCGGGGGTCGGGGTTTCCGAGTCTGCGATGATGGCCGCCCAATCGCTTGATATCAGTATCAACAGCGACACCGGCGAATTCTCGTTCAATTATCAGGCATCCAAGATCGAAGTCGTCCGAACCGAAGTCGCGGCTGTTGGTAACAGCATGGGGGCCGCGATGGGCGCCGCTGGCACCATGATGGACGGTCTTGGCGGTGGTAATCTGGTTAATGCGCTGGGCAATCCGGCCAGTGCCGGTTCCGGTGGTCTTCTGTTTGATATGAATGACAGCGGAGTCGCCGATTTCATTCGTGAACTTCTGCTGGATACCACCGGCAGCGCACAGGGTGCGAATTCAGGCGATACTGATGGTGATGCTTCTGCCGATGGCGGTACCGATAGCACCAACATGCAGGACGTCCTTGCAAACCGCATGGCCAAACTCAATGCCCAGATCATGGAACAGGCAACCCTGATCGTGCGCAGCGTGACCGACACCATGGCCGAAGACGGCAGTGGCACATCGCTTAAGAAACTCTCTGTCGACATGTTGATGCCGATGGGCCGTTTCGGACAGGATGAAAACGGTGCCGCGTTCCGGATGCCGAACGGCGAAACCGTTTCCGTGATTGACCCAAGCCAGGAACAGGACGTTCTGGCCTAATCAAAACAGCACGCGATGATGTCGGGCTTGCCTGACCTCATCGCACAGCCCTTCAGGAAGGAGGCGCTGAATGTTTGGACACCCATCGTTAAACAATACGACCCCTGGCCAGACATCTCAGGGACGGGCCGCCGATTTGCTGGCGACGTCCCGGCGCCTCAACCTGTCTGATAATCAATCCAATGCCCGCCAATCTGGCACAAATCAGGATCGCACCACACCCGATCAGGCCGATATTCGCGGCGGTCGGCGGATCATCGATCAGATCGATGAAAGCCTGAAAATCAATCTGCGCATTGACGAGGCGCTTCGCGACGCCACCCTGCCCACGGCGACGGCATCAGCATCACCGCTTGATACCTTAATCGGGGCAACCGGCGCGACCCTTGATGATGCTGCAACCAAAATGAACCGCGACGCCTTTATCGTGTTGGCCATGCTGGGCATTCCGCCCGCCGAGGCCCGCGAAATGGCCGATGCGCTGACGTCCGGGCTAAGCGGCGATATGACAGCAGGTGCCGGTGTTAGCGGAAGCCCCGCCGCCTTGGCCCGCGATTTCGGCCTTTCACTGGCCAACGGCTTGGCCCAACGCGGCAGCAACACCGCCTTTTCGATGGTGTCACAAACCATCCAGATCGATATGACACAGATCGAAGCCCGATTTGCATCCGCCAGTCGCAACGGTAAAATTTCGATCAGCGAATTTAACGCCCGCATCGAACAAATCCGCGTCGAAATCATCAACATCACCCAGCAAGACCCGCTGATTCTTGACCTTGATGGCAACGGCATTGACATCACCAGCCTTGAAAACGGCAAGGTGTTTGACATCAATGGCGATGGCGCAGACGATAAAACCGCCTGGATCACCGGCAATGATGCGCTACTGGCGCTTGATCGCAATGGCGATGGCACCATCAATGACGGAACCGAACTGTTTGGCGATCAAAACGGTGCCAAAGACGGCTTTGCCGAACTGGCCAAATATGATGCCAACAACGATGGCCGGATCGACAATCAGGACGATGTGTTTTCATCCCTGGTGCTGTTGCGTGCCGATGGCTCGACCGGTTCGCTTGAAGACGCCGGAATAACCGCCATTGATCTGACCTTCATCACTCCGCTTGATCAGAAACTTGTCGGCGGCGTTCAGGTCGCCAGCGCCCGTTTTGAACGCGATAACGGCAACATCGGCACGGTTGGCGAAGTCCTGTTTGACGTGCGCGCCTGATCCAACCCCCGGTGACATCGAACATCGGAGCAACCAACATCAAGGCATCAAGCAGGATCGCCCCTCCCCTCTCCGCCCGTGCGGCCACCTCGTCAAGCCTGCGCGACCGGCCCCGTCCATCATGCTGTCATGCTGTCATGCGGCCATCGACATGGGGGGCGGATCGGGGCAATCGCGGTTTATTTTCCACCTTACATCAGCACTTCACAATTTAGCCAAATTGCTTTGAAAAAACCGTGACATCCAAGGGGAAGCCTTGTGTGTCGTCATCGGATGTGATTTATCCGTAGGGTGAGGCATGGGGATACTTTCCCTCCTAAAAATGAAAAAGTCTGGAGAAAATATGTTGCGCAAAACCCTTCTCGCTGCGTCACTCGCGACCGTCATGTTCGCAAGCCCGGTTATGGCCCAGGACGCTACACCGGTAAAAGACCAGGTTCTTGCAACCGTCAACGGCGATGAAATTCTGGAATCCGAAGTGCGCGCGACGCAACAGGGCCTGCCCCAACAGTATCGCCAGCTCCCGTTTGATATGCTCAAGCCGATGCTTGTTGATCGCGAAATCAATCAGCGCCTGCTGACGTTGGCGGGGCAGGATGCCGGTCTTGCCGACGATGAAGACGTTAAAAAACAGGTCGCCGCAATCGAGCGCCGCATCATCGCTGAAACCTATCTTGAACGCGCGCTTTCGGAAAAAGTCACCGAAGACGCAATCAAAGCCCATTACGACGAATTCATCAAAACCAACGAGCCAGAGCCGCAGGTCCATGCCCGTCACATTCTTCTGGAAAACGAAGACGACGCCAAAGCTGTGATTGCCGAGCTTGACGATGGTGCCGATTTTGCGGAACTCGCCAAAGAAAAATCAACCGGCCCATCCGCTCCGACGGGCGGTGATCTTGGCTTCTTTAACCGTGGCGATATGGTTGCCCCGTTTGCCGAAGCTGCCTTTGCCATGGATGCTGGCAGCTATAGCAAAACCCCGGTCCAGACCCAGTTCGGCTGGCATGTGATCCAGGTTGAAGAGAAAAAAGACGGCGAACAGCCAAGCCTCGAAGAAGTCCATCAGCAAATGGCTGCCGAGCTAAGCCAGAAAGCCGTCGAAGACTTGGTCAAAGAACTCCGGTCCAATGCCGAGGTTGTCGACAACACCCAAACCCCGGCCGCAGACGACGCTGCAGAAACCCCGAAAGAATAAGCCAATCGGCCTTTCCGGTTTCACAAGCTGAGATCCAAAACGGGGTGAGCCATCGGGCTTCACCCCGTTTTTTTGTCATTCTTCCATGCCAAATGCGCTACCTTTGGGCTTATGGCCTTTGGGCATGATCACGTTCAACCAAGGAAATTGAACAGATGGTTGCGACTTCGCTTTCTCCGCTGGCACCAGCCAGCTTCCCCGATCTTCCGGCAATTGCCGGTGTGAAACTGCACACCGCAACCCTTGGCATTCGCTACAAGGGGCGCCCCGATGTCCTTCTGGCCGAACTTGAACCCGGCACACAGGTTGCGGGTGTTTTCACCACCTCGACCACGGCATCGGCGGCTGTCCGATGGGGACGCGAGGCGCTAAAGGGTGGCACCGCACGCGCATTCTTTGTCAATGCGGGCAACTCTGTCGCCTTTACCGGCAAGGCTGGCGAAAAATTCGTCGCCGACAAAGTCGAAGCCGCGGCAAAGGCACTGGGCTGTGACAAGACCGAAATCCTCACCGCCTCAACCGGGGTGATCGGCGAACCGACCACGGCAAACCGCATCACCGATGCCCTGCCCGATCTGCTGGCAAATGACGCGGGCTGGCTTGATGGCGCACGTGCCATCATGACCACCGATACCTTCCCCAAGGGCGCCTCCGCCACTGCCACCATTCATGGTGCCAAGGTCACCATCGCCGGTTTTGCCAAGGGATCGGGCATGATCGAACCCAATATGGCGACCATGCTGGGCTTTATGTTTACCGATGCCGCCGTGCCCCATGCCGTGCTTCAGGCCGTGTTGGCCGATTGTACCGACCGCTCGTTTAATGCGATCACGGTCGATAGCGATACCTCGACATCTGATACCGTCCTTTTGGCCGCAACCGGCAAGGCCGGTAATGCATCGGTCACCGGCATTGATGATCCGGCACTGGCCGATTTTAAAACCGCCCTTGAAAACGTCATGCGCGATCTTGCCCATCAGGTGGTTCGCGACGGCGAAGGCGCATCAAAATTCATCACGATTAATGTCACCGGTGCGATCAACACCGATGAAGCCAAAATCACCGCCAAGGCAATTGCCAATTCCCCGCTGGTCAAAACCGCGATTGCCGGTGAAGACGCCAACTGGGGCCGTATTGTTATGGCGGTTGGTAAATGCGGTGTGACCGCGGATCCGAACAAACTGACGGTTTCCATCGGCGGCATTGCGCTGGCCAAAAACGGCGAACGTGTTGCCGATTATGACGAAGCCCCGGTCGCCGCCCATATCAAGGGCCAGTATATCGATATTGATGTCGATCTCGGCTTTGGCGATGGCACGGCCACGGTTTGGACCTGCGATCTGACGCATGGCTATATCTCGATCAATGCCGATTACCGCAGCTGATCAGCCCCTGCGCGCCCCCCTTAAAAACATCAAAGCCGCCCTTGATCAAAGGGCGGCTTTTTTATCAACGACCGGTCACTTGGTTCGCCCAAGAAAAGCCAAGGCATCTTTGGGAATATTGCCATTCAGGATGGCACCAATATTGGCCCCGTCAAAGTCAACATTGGCAAGATCCGTATCGCCAAATGCCACCCCGGAAATATTTGCACGAGTCATTTTTACCTCGGCCATTTTGGGGTTTTCAAAAACGGCATTGCGAATATCGGCATTGGAAAAATCGGCCCCGCTAAGATCGGCATACCATGTGATCCCGGTTTTCTGACCGCTGCCATCGCGTTGTTCGATGGATCCAAACCGCACGCCTTGAAAAACAGCCTTGGTGCAATTGGCGTCATTCATCCGCACGCCGTTCATCACCGCACTGCTCAGTTTGGCCCGCGTCAAATCGACCCCGCGCAAGGACGTCATGGCAAGGATCGTATCGACAAAAAGCGCCCCGCGCAGATTGCATTCATCAAAACAGGCCGCCGAAAGATCAAACCCGGAAAAATCCATCCCCGAAAGATCGCGCCCTGTGGCATTTAACGGCGCCCCCGATTGCCCCCCGGTCGATAACCAGTCACTATGCGCGTTAACCAGATCCCGAATATCATCGGGCAAAGGTTCACCGCCTTTGCTGCCAATACTGTTGACGATATTGGCCTGGGATAAATCCACATTGGTCATATCGACATTGCGCAGGTTCGCACCGCTTAAATCCACGCCCGCTAAAACCGCCCCCTGAAGCTTTGCCCCCTTCAGGTTGGCATTCTTAAGCTTCGCCCCTGTCAGATTACAGCCCGAAAGATCAGCCCCCGCCAAATTGACGGCAAACATATTGGCATCGCTCAGATCCGCATTGGCCAGACTGGAACCCGACATGTTGCTTTCGGCCATATTGGCACCGGACATCATCGACCCTTCCATATCGGCATTGGCAAGGTCGGTGGCGCGTTTGACGCGCCGTTCACGTCCGGAATCCATCACAATCATAACACCGGATCGCATATCGACACCGGTCAGGTTTGCATTGCGCAATTTGGCACGCGCCATATTGGCCCCGCGCAAATCAGCCCGCACAAAGCTTGACCCTTCAAGATCGGCTTCAACAAAGTTGGCGCCAAAAAGATCACAAAAATTAAAGCTGACTTCCTTGATAACCGCCTGAATAAAATTCGAACCGGGCATAATGGCGTCTTCAAGACTTATTTTGCTCATTTTGATACGTGAAAGATTCCCGTTGCGAAGCTGCATACGCGTGCCGCCGGGTTGTCTCAAGACGTATTGCTGATGCTTTTTAATCGCTTCAATCAGCTCGATACGGGATGTCATCTGAAAATGTCGGCCTCTCAAAGATCCGGCCGGGTCTACGGCAATTATTTTCCAATTATTATAGTAGCCCGATTTCGGTATTTAATTTCTGACATAATATGGCTTTTTGGCAAAAACGCACTGTATTCCAAACAGTTGATACAATAAAAACCCGTATTTTCGCCAAAATTTATACTTACATATACGTTGGAGTATTATGTTTCTCATATAAAAGGCACCATTAGCACTGCGGTACATGCTCTGAAAAATATTCTCACTACTGTCATGCACCTTTACGCAAAGAGTCGCCTGCGCGGCATTTGAACCCCGGATCAACCATAGGAGAATCACAGCAAAACCCGCGTCAAACCATTGGGAAACACCGATCAGACCGCCATCTGAAAATATCGCAGATCAAACAATTCGGTCCCCAACCTGGTAAATTCCAAAACATCCCTTTGATCCGGCGTATAAAATCACCAAATATAACCTCAAGACCGCAATGTATGGATCGCGATTTATGAACCACATCCTGTTCGTCGATGATGACGAGAATATCCTGAACGGTTTGCGCCGTCGCTTGCATGGCATGCGACCTGACTGGGAGATGGCATTTGCAACAAGTGCCGCCCAGGCAATGGAAATGGCAAACACCATGCCGCTTGATGTCATTATCACCGACATGCGCATGCCCGGTATGGACGGTGCAAGCCTGCTTGGCGCGCTGCAAAAATCACATCCGCATATCACCCGCATCATCCTGTCGGGTTTCGCCGAAGAAGAAGCCGTCCTGCGCACCGTTGGTCCCGCGCATCAATATCTGGCAAAACCCTGCGAAGATTCCCTGCTGGTTGAAACCATCGAAAACGCGCTTGATCTGCGCCAATTGCTGGCCGGGGATGAACTGCGCTCTTTGGTCGCCAGCATCGAAACACTGGCGTCTCCCCCCGATACCTATCTTCGTCTGGTAAAGGCGCTTGAAGACCCAAAAGTCCCGCAGGAAAGAATCAGCCAGATCGTCTCGTCGGACATCGCCCTGACCGCCGAAGTCCTGAAATTGACCAACTCGGCCTATTTTGCCATCGCGCAAAAAATCAGTTCGGTTTCCCACGCTGTGCGTATGATCGGCACGGAAACGCTTAAGGCACTTGCCCTGTTTATTGGTATCTTCCGTGGTTTTGATGGCCCGCCATCCGAAGCCGACAAACTCTTGCGTCTGTGCCATCGCAGCCAGCAAATCGGCGTGACCGCCGCCATGATTGCCGAATACGAACAATTACCCCGCGCCATCTGCCAGGCCGTACCATCGACCGGCATGCTCAGCCATGTCGGCAGCCTGATCCTCTATGCCAATCGCAATCAGGAAATGGCCGAGGTCATCAAACGTGTTGAAACTGAACACATCCCGATTGAACAGGCCGAACTCGAACAATTCGGCGCGGCCCATCCCGAAGTCGGCGCTTATCTTTTGGGGCTTTGGGGTTTCCCGGCCCCGGTGGTTCAGGCGGTTGCCTATCACCATCGGCCGATGGATCAGCCCCATCGTGAAATGAATGTCCTGACATCTATCTATGTCGCACAACACTTGACCCGTGAAGTCGGCCAGAAAGAAAGCGGTATAGATGCACCAAGTCAGATCGATCTGGATTACCTTGCCAGCATCGGCAAAGCTGACAGCCTCGGAGAATGGGAAAACATCGCCCGGATTGTTGCCGATAAATATAAATCCCTGACTCAATAGCGGAAGCCGACCATGGAAACGAAAAAGGTCCTGTTCGTCGACGATGACACGAACCTGTTGCATGCGATGCAGCGCAAATTGCGCCGGAAATTTGACTTCTCGATCGCGGTTGGCCCCGAAGAGGCCCTGCGTCTTCTGCGCGAAGAAGGGCCGTTTGCCGTCTGTATCTCGGATATGCGCATGCCCGGGATGGATGGTGTCTCGCTGCTAAGTGAAATTAAAAAAATCAGCCCCGACACCGTCAAAATGATGTTAACCGGCAATGCCGATCAACACACCGCCGTCGATGCGATTAACCGCGGGCATATCTTTCGCTTCTTTTCCAAGCCCTGCGACGATGACATGCTCGAAGACGGCATCCGTGCCGCCATTCGCCAGTATCAGTTGATCACCGCGGAACGCGAACTGATCGAAAACACGCTGGCGGGTAGTATCAAGGTCCTGACCGACGTTCTCGCACAACTTAATCCGACGATTTTCGGCCGCGCCATGCGGGTCAAATCATGGTGCGATGCGGTTGCGGGTGAAATCGACTATCCGCAACCTTGGGAATTGGGTCTTGCGGCCCTTTTGTCGCCCATCGGGCTGGTTTCCCTGCCGCCTGATTTGCTGGCGCGCCTGTCACAGGAAAAGCCGCTTCAACCCTTGGAACGCGACATCATCAAACGCACCCCCGAAGTCGGCCGCCAGTTGATTTCAAATATTCCGCGTCTCGAACATGTCGGGCAAATGGTCTATTACCAGAACCGCAACTTTGATGGCACCGGCTTCCCGTCCGAAGGGCCGCTTGGCACCGATATCCCCTTGGGTGCACGGGTATTGCGCATCCTCAATGATCTCGGGCAACTCACCGACCGCGAAGCACCTGCCGTCCAAAACTTTGACGAATTGCGCCATAACCCGCATCGCTATGATCCGGATTTGTTTGAAAAAATCACCCAACAACTGGCGGTGATTGACGAATCCTATGACGAAACGGTCTATCCCGACGGCGAAGAAATAGACATTTTCCTCAAAGATCTGCGCGTGCGCGATTTCCTGATGACCGATATCGAAACCAAGGCGGGACAAATCCTGCTGGCGCACGGGCATTATATTTCCGATGTCCAACTGCAACGTATTCGCGTGTTTCAAGAGCTCCACAAATTTCATGAACCCATACGTGTCAGACGGGGTGGAACCCAACCGGAATAAGACACACGTATAACCAAAGACACCAAAGGGAGCATCGCGAGATGAGCGACGGCACGAACGAAGCGGACCGCAAACAGGTCCTTCGCACAGACGCAACGCAGGAACACGAAGACGACCTGCTTGCCGCCGTGCATGAACTCAACGTGCCTGATGAAATTCGCAATCAGTTCCTGGCCCTGATGCATGCGCAAAAAGACCGCGAAAAGGAAACCACCCAACGCCTGAAAACCATCCTTGATAGTGTCGTCGAAGGCATTCTGGTTGTTGACGGGTCGGGGACCATTCGCGATTTCAACATGTCTGCGCTTAAAATTCTGCGCGCCACCGAAAGCCAGCTCAGCGGTGTGCTGGTCGATGGCCTGTTTATCGATCGCAAACTGACCGTCCGCCACAAGCTTTTGAACCGCTGCATCAATATCAGCAGCGGCACCCTGCGCTATGATTACACCGAAACCATGGCCCAGCGTCTTGATAATGACAGTTTCCCGATGGAAATCATCGTCAGCCCGGCCAATTTCACCGGCGAAATGAGCTACCTCTACATCTTTCGCGACATCACCCGGCGCAAACAGGCCGAAGAATCCCAGCACAAACTCGAAGGTGAATTACGCGAGGCGCTCAAACTCGAAGCCATCGGCCATCTTGCTGGCGGCATTGCCCATGAAATCAATACGCCCAGTCAGTATATCCGCGACAACCTGAAATTCCTCAATGATGGTTACGGCGCATTGTCACGTATTCTGGGGCTCGCACTTCATACTCTGTGGCAACATCAGGAAAAATTGCCCCCCGAAACCTTCCGCAATTTTGCCCGCAAAATGCGCGATGCCGATCTTGAATTCCTGCTTGATGAAATTCCCAGTGCCACCCAACAATCACTGGATGGCATCAATCAGGTGGCACGCATTGTCCTGTCGATGAAGGAATTTTCCCATCCCGGCGGGGCTGAAAAAACCGCCACCGATATCAATCGCGTATTATCGAACGTGATTGTCATTTCGCGCAATGAATGGCGCCATACCGCCCATCTGACCGAGAATTTTGAACCCGAACTGCCCCATATCCCGTGCCATATCAACGAGATTAATCAGATTTTCCTCAACCTGATTGTCAATGCGGCACAGGCGATTGCATCTTCTGGAAAATCACCAGAGGAAGGCGAAATCTCCATCAAGACCACCCTCCTTGATGATAGCATTCTGATCAGCATCACCGATAATGGCACCGGGATCGCCAAGGAAGACCGGTCAAAAGTCTTCAATCCGTTCTTCACCACCAAGGAAGTCGGCAAAGGCACCGGTCAGGGATTATCAATCACCAATGAGATCGTAAAAACCCGCCATGGCGGACGTATCTGGTTTGAAACCGAACTGGGCAAGGGTACAACGTTTCACGTTCTGCTGCCCGGCGAAGATCGGGTGGGCACCCCCGATGGTGCGGCGTCCAAATCCGATAAATCTACAAAATCAGCCAAAACCGCGCAAAAAGCATGATGCATTTTGCGGGATTGGGGATTGGCACTTCAACGCCTTAATGCCTCAAAAGCACGGGGTACCGGGACCAAGAAGCACCGCAAGGACGCGTCTGCACAACCCCGCCCTCAAAGACCGGCCATCCCCCTATCGTGGCCCAAACAAAATAATCGCCGCCCCGATCAGGCAAACCGCCCCGCCGGTCACATCCCAACGATCGGGCATCCGCCCCTCGATCAACCACAACCACATCAGCGACGCCGCAATATAAATCCCGCCATAGGCCGCATAGGATCGCCCGGCAAAATCGCTTTCAACCCGGGTCAAAAGCCCGGCAAACACCATCAGCGATAAAATCCCCGGCACCCCCCATAATGGCGATTTACCCAGCCGCAACCATGCCCAAAAGGCAAAGCATCCGGCGATTTCCGCAATGGCCGCACCGATATAGACCGCAATGCTGTGCATGGGCTTTCCTTGAAAATCAAACCACCGGAAAATCAGAACGCCGGGCGCAAATCACCGGCATATTTACCGGCCCAATTGGTCAGAACCGGGGTCAGGTATTTTTTCAAAACCTCGGCACGGGCATCATCAATCACGCCATGCTGGCGCAGGATCGCGCCCATGGCAACTTCGGCACCGCGCTGGGTGCCATCATCGATCTTAAGCGCCACACCCAATCCCTGTTTCGGAAAGGCCGCACAATAAACCCCTTCTGCCCCGACCTTGACCAAGGCATCTTCGCCGCATTCTTCCATGATCCCGGTGCAAAACCGCCCGGTGCCCGCCACCATAAAGGGCGCACTCGCACAGCCCTTGCGGATACGTTTGATCGCCGCAACCCGTTTGGCATCCAATCCCGATGGATCGGCCATGCGCGCCATGCCAAGGCCAAGATCGCGCAACCGCATGCCGATCACCGGAATGCCACAGCCATCAATACCGCGTGGCGTCGATGACACATCACAATCGCCCATTTCCTCAATAACCTTGATCAGGCGCTGCTGAACCGGATGGGCTTCTTCGATATATCCCTTGGGATCATCGCCCAGATGCATGGCCGTGGTCAGAAACCCGGAATGTTTGCCCGAACAATTGTTATGCGCCTTGGTCAATTTGACATGATCGAATGCCTGCTTGATCCCGGCGGACGGATCGATCGAATAATGCGGCGCACATTCCAGCGCCTCAACCGACAACCCGATTTTTTCAAGCCAGGCCTTGACCGTATTGGCATGTTCTTCCTCGCCATTATGCGACGAACACGCCAGCGCAATATGTTTATCTTCCAACCCAAACGCATCTGCCGCCCCGCTTTCGACAAATGCGATTGCCAGCAACGGTTTGATTGCCGATCGCGGATACATCAACGCATCAATATCGCCGCCCTGCGCGACCACCGTGCCATCGGCTTTCATCACGACATAACGGCCACGATGGAAACTTTCGACCATCGTTCCACGGGTGGCTTCAACAAGGATCGGGTTGGCGGCAATCGGATTGGCAGACATGGCGGGGGCTCTCCATAACCGGGGCGCATTCAAAGGGTGGCTAATCCTATGCCTGAAAGTACCGCCCAAAAGCAAGCCTCACCGATGAAGCAGCGCAACGCGATCACAATCGATTTTCCAAAGCGTCAAATTTGGGTTCCTTGCTTTCGATTATCCTCAACACTCAAAGGAAACCCTTAAATGAAACGCGTTTATTTTGTTCTGCTGGGATTGGCAACTGCCCTTGCCTTTACCGATCATGCGCTGGCTGCGGATAAGTGGACCGATCAACAAGACGCCATCGGGCAATTGTGGTCCGGTCGTTCCCCTGCTGGAAACGCTCAGAACTTCCCCGTCAATCAATGCAATAACTGGGGGGCCTTGCCACAAAACGTGCAAGCCGCCTCAACCCAAACCCTGTCTGGGCTGGTCGTGCCCTCGGTCAGTTCACAGCGTGCTGTTGTCACCAATGGTCTGCGTCAAATGGCCCAATCGCTGCACGCCTATAATGTGGCTCAGGTTGCCGTTGGTAACTTCTATCCCACCGATAATATCGACGGTCCCCTCAACATGGATCATGCCTTTTGGCAGGGTGCCGGCCGCTCTCCGCATGGCAATGCGCTTAACCATCTGCCGCAACTTAATTTGGCGGGGCTAAATAATGCCAATTGCCCGGCCAACATGAATGCACTGAACCGGCAGCAAATCATGGATGCGCTTGACCAGCTTGGCGGCATTTCCAACAGTCAGCGCTGGCATTGCTATTCGGAACGGTTCTCGATGGTGGGTGGTGCCGCCATTCCGCTCACCGGCTATGTTGAATTCACCCAGATCGAAATTCCCGCAGACAATCAATATGCCTATGCAGCCGCCGATGGCCGCATCGTTTACGACTATGTCAACAACCGCGTCTATTTCACCCCGGCCCATTACCGCCAATGGAAAAAAGCCGATTTCGCAATGGATATGACCGGCAATTACGGCTGCACACCGGGCGGCACCTGTTGCGACCCATTCTTCAAAATCACGCCGTGATGTCCTGACATCCAAACCAAAACCGATCAGGGGTGCCGGGCTTGGCATCCCTGATCGGCATATGCACGACCATCTGATCAGATCCGCTCATCCTCATCCCTCATCTCCCGCCATCAACCAATCGCCAGCACCCTTTTCCGTCTCGATCCATCCGTTCATCCCGCCCCATTCACTTTGCCCGGAACATTGCCGACAACCACCCCGGACACCCACACAATTTTTACCGCTGCAAACGCATTGCTGCCCCACACATTCGACGCTACTGCGAACACTCATCCCGGCCTTTCACTGCGCCCCCTGATCACCCGGAAATTTTGACCGGGATCGCCGTCTGATTTTTGTATTCCTTCAGCACCAGACTGGATTGCACATCCCGGACATTGGGCATCGACAGCAATCGATGGGTGACAAAATCGCCGAAACTTTCAATATCGCGCGCCAATGCCATCAACAGAAAATCCTGCCGCCCGGTCATCGCCCAGCAAGACAGGATTTCCGGCAGATCGTTCATCGCCTTGGCAAAATCCTCGGCGCCCTCTTCGGTATGGCGTTGCAGCCGCACCTGAATGGTCGCCAAAACCCCCAGTCCAAGCTTCCTGCGATCCAAAAGCGCCACGGTCTGGCGGATCACGCCGGATGCCTCAAGCTGTTTGACCCGGCGTAAACAGGGCGATGGCGACATGCCGACTTTTTCGGCCAGTGCCACATTACTGATCGAAGCATCGCGTTGCAGGATTTGCAAAATCTTGATGTCAGTCGGGCTCAACATTTCATCGGTCATTATTCACCTATTTTACCAATATTATGGTCACAATATATCAACCATAGCGCAAACATCCCCAAACATCGCGCAAAAATGACATTAGAAAAGATGTAAAATAAGGACCATCAAAGTCGCATCAGGGAGGCAACAAAAACCATTATGAGCCAGAACAAAAATCTGCGCGGCGATTACACCCATATCAATGACGACTACACCGTCACTCAGGATTGGGCCGCTTATACCGAAGCCGAACACGATTTATGGCGTGCGCTTTACACCCGGCAAAATGCCATCCTGCCCGGCTATGCGGCGGCGGATTTCATTGGCAATCTGGAAAAACTTGATGCCGCCGATCAAATCCCGCATTTCGGTCAGGTCAGTGAAAAGCTTCACGCCGCAACCGGCTGGCATTTGGTCGCGGTGCCGGGATTGGTGCCTGATGACGTGTTTTTTGCCCATCTGGCCAACCGGCGTTTTCCAGTCACGGTTTGGCTGCGCACACCGTCGGAAATCGACTATCTGGTCGAACCCGATCTTTTCCATGATTTCTTTGGCCATGTGCCGATGCTGTTTGATCCGGTTTTTGCCGATTATCTGGCCGCCTATGGTGCCAAAGGCCCCGAAGCCATTGCCAAAGGCGGGCTTAAACAACTCGCCCGGATGTATTGGTATATGGTCGAATTTGGCCTGATCATGACCGATCATGGATTGCGGGCCTATGGTGCCGGCATGTTGTCATCACAAACCGAAACCATCTATTCCGTCACCGATCCAACGCCCAACCGGGTCGCCTTTGATCTTGAACGGGTGATGGCGACCGATTATGCGATTGATGACTTCCAGAAAACCTATTTCGTGCTGAACGACTATTCACAACTGTTCGATGCGATGAATGCCGATTTCACCGCGATCTATGACCGACTGGCAAATAAGCCCGCCATTGATCCGGCCACCACCGTTTCGGATGATCGGCTTTATCACGTTCATGGCGACGAAGATCACAGCATCGCCATGCCGGTCGACAACACATCGCAAATCCGGCACGCCTGATCTGTCTTTTTAATTGTATGACAAATAGAAATGCCCGATTTCGATCCGCGTTTCACACCGGGTCGACTCGGGCATTTGATTATTTACCAAAAATGATCAATCAGGCAGATTGCTTAAAATTACTTAGCAATGACTCATGCTTTTGGCCAGCGCACGGTTAAGCTGTTCGATCACCACCATCGGGCTGGCATCCTTGCTGATAAAGTCCGCCGCGCCAAGCGCATCGGCCTGCGCACGGGTATCTGCATCATAATGAGCGGAAAAGAACAGCACCGGCACCTCGGCGGCATTCGGATAGCGGCGGCGGATCTCGCAAAACGCCTCAAAGCCGCTCATACCGGGCATTTCAAGATCCAGAATAATCGCACGCGGATACAAACCGTCCAGTTGATCAATCAGATCATCGGCACAGTCAAATCCAGCCACGTCATACCCGGCACGGCGCAAAACGGTTTCCAGGGCCGCTTTGGCGCTGGGGCTGTCGTCGGCAAACACCACCAGACCGTCTTGTGCAGGTCGGGGCGGCACGGCGCTGAGCGCATTCATAGATGGCAATACTCCGAGAATTGGGACAGCCCCAAATTGACAGATGAAAATGTCAAATTGGTTAAACCGCGCAAATTTTCCCCACGATCTTCACAATCCGGCCAAAGTATAATGGCAGATGCGGGCAATATTTTCGTCCCACCGCCACCAAAAATCCGCGATAAGCCAACACTTACAAGGCAATAACGTTACGGAAGCCTGCTACATCGAACCGGGGCATCAACTAAATAGGTATTTCCATGCCTATTTACGTAATTAGGGACGGGTGCTATAAACTATCGCCATGTCGCAGATGCGATATGGCAACATCCTTTCGGGAATTCGGTGCGGTTCGAAAACACCCTGAACCAAGGCCGGAACTGCCCTGCAACTGTATCTGCGCTGTTTTGGCGGCGCACAAGTCAGATGACCGAAGGATGACTTTGTTTCTGCCGGACCGGGCGGAGTGTACCGGACGACGGGAATCCGTAGTAACATAGAAAAAATTCGGCCAAGACCGAACCGCGACCGGGAGAGACCATGACAGACCCGTTGAAACTGGCATCAGAGTTTCCAGCCGCAGATTATGCAAGCTGGCGTCAACTGGCGGAAGCCGGGCTGAAAGGTGCGGATTTTAACAAAAAACTCGTCACCCAGACGCTTGACGGCTTTGCCGTTCAGCCGCTTTACACCAATGACGATCAGGACGACGCCACCCGCCTGATCCATCAGGTTCTAAGCGCATCGGTCGATTCCAAAGATGCGGCAAGCGGTTGGGACATTCGCCAGCTTCACGCCCATCCCGATCCCAAGGCGGTCAATGCCGCAATCCTTGAGGATCTGGAGAACGGCGCAACCTCGGTCCTGTTAAAACTCGATGCCAGCGCCCGTCACGGACGTGAAATCTCATCCGCCGAAGTCGGCGTTGGCGGTGTCGCCATTCACTGTCTGGCCGATCTCGAAATCGCCCTTGATGATATCTATACCGACCTTGCGACAGTCGCCCTTGATGCTGGCGCAGCCGCCATTCCCGCCGCCGTCCTGCTTGCTGCCTATATCGCCAAGACCGATGGCGCAGACGAAGCGGCACCGGCCTTTAACATTGATCCAATCGGCACCCTTGCCGCCACCGGGTTACTGCCGTGCGATGTAACCGATGCGATTAATCAGGCCGCCAGCATCGCATGTGACCTGATTGACCAATTCCCGCTTGCCACCGCGATCACGGTTGATGGGGCACCCTATTGCAATGCCGGGGCAACCGACGGACAGGAACTTGCCTGCCTGTTGGCAAGTGGTGTGACATACCTGCGCGCGCTGACCGATACCGGTATGGCCGCGGATCAAGCAGCCGGGGCGATTGCCTTTAACGTTGCGATTGGTACAGACTTTTTTGCCGGAATTGCCAAGCTGCGCGCCATTCGCCTGATGTGGAGTCGCATTCTTGGCGCATCGGGTATTGAAGATACCACCATCACCATCAATGCCGTTTCGGCCGAAATGGTGCTGAGCAAAGTTGATCCATGGGTCAATATGCTGCGCACCACGGTAACAAGTTTTGCCGCCGGTCTGGGTGGCGCGGATAGTGTTGTTTGCCTGCCCTATGACCATTTAATCGGCCTGCCAGATGGCTTTGCGCGGCGCATCGCGCGCAATACCCAACTGATTTTACAAGAAGAAAGCAACGTCCACCGTGTCATTGATCCGGCCGGTGGAGCATGGTTTATCGAAAACCTGACCAAGGACCTGTCAACCGCGGCATGGGCCCGTTTCCAAAAATTCGAAGCCACTGGCGGCATTGTAAAGTCACTTAAGGATGGATCGCTTAAAGCCGAAATCGAAACCATCTGGCAAGCGCACCAAAAGCGCCTTGCCACGCGGCGTGATCCATTAACCGGCGTGTCCGAATTCCCCAATATCGCCGAGGCGAAAGTCACCTGTGCCACACCCGATCTTGACACCATTCAGGCCGAAGCCAAGGCCCGTCAGACCAAATTCAAGGGATCAATCGGCAAGGATTTTAACAGCCTGATCAACGCCGCCAGCAACGGGGCGACCATCGGGCATATGTTCACCGATCTTTACGGCACCAGTGCTGCAACACAGATTGCCGCGCTTGTCCCGCATCGGCTGAGCGAGAGCTTTGAAAGCTTGCGCAAACGCTCTGATACCCACAAGGCCAAGACCGGAAAGTTGCCACAGATATTCCTGGCCAATCTTGGCCCGGTTGCCAAGCACACCGCGCGCGCCATGTTTGCCCGGAACTTTTTCGAAGCTGGCGGGATCGAGGCGATCAGCAACAAGGGCTTTGCCGATGCCGATACATGCGCCAAGGCCTTTGCCGACAGCGGGGCGAAAATCGCCATCATTTGCGGCACGGACGCGCAATATAGCGAAATGGCCACCGACATTGCCAAGGCCCTGAAACAGGCGGGGGCCAACCGCATCTATCTGGCCGGTCACCCGGGCGATGCCAAAGCCAGCTATGAAGCAGCCGGTATCGACGATTTCATTTCCATCGGGGGCGATGTTCTTGACGTTTGCAAGACAGCCCTTACCCATCTGGGGGTAAAATAACCATGACCCGGATCCCGAACTTTTCCGATCTGCCGCTTTTTGACAGCGGCAACACAAATGCCAATCCAGCCAACCCGGTCAAAACCGAGGCATGGACCACCCCCGAAGGCATCGACGTTAAACCGATTTACGGGGCAGATGATCTGGCGGGGCTGGATCATTTAAACACCATGCCGGGCATGCCGCCGTTTTTGCGCGGTCCCTATCCGACCATGTATGTTCAGCAGCCTTGGACAATCCGCCAATATGCCGGTTTTTCCACCGCCGAAGAATCAAATGCGTTTTATCGCCGCAACCTTGCCGCCGGGCAAAAGGGACTTTCGATTGCCTTCGACCTTGCCACCCATCGCGGATATGACAGCGACCATCCGCGGGTGACCGGTGATGTTGGCATGGCCGGTGTGGCAATCGACAGCATCTATGACATGCGCACCCTGTTTGACGGCATTCCGCTAGATCAAATGTCGGTTTCGATGACGATGAACGGCGCGGTTTTGCCGATCATGGCGCTTTATATTGCTGCCGCCGAAGAACAAGGCGTCAAACATGAACAGCTTTCAGGCACCATTCAGAATGACATTCTGAAGGAATTCATGGTTCGAAATACCTATATCTATCCGCCGAAACCCTCGATGCGGATCATTTCCGATATCTTTTCCTTTACCTCGCAACATATGCCGAAATTCAATTCGATCTCGATTTCCGGCTATCATATGCAAGAAGCCGGGGCGACGGCGGACCTTGAACTGGCCTATACACTGGCCGATGGCATCGAATATGCCCGTGCCGGTCAGGCCGCCGGATTGCCGATTGATAAATTCGCGCCGCGTTTGTCGTTCTTCTGGGCAACTGGCATGAATTTCTTTATGGAAATCGCCAAAATGCGGGCCGCGCGCATGATCTGGGCCAAGATGATCAAACAGTTTGATCCGCAAAACCCCAAATCATTGTCGCTGCGCACCCACAGTCAGACATCGGGTTGGTCACTGACCGCACAGGATGTGTTTAACAATGTCATCCGCACCTGTGTTGAAGCCATGGCATCAACACAAGGCCACACACAGTCGCTGCATACCAATGCTCTTGACGAAGCCTTGGCATTGCCGACTGATTTCTCGGCCCGAATTGCCCGTAATACTCAGTTGTTCCTGCAACAGGAAAGCGGCACCACCAATGTGATCGATCCGTGGGGCGGTTCCTATTATGTCGAACGCCTGACCCGTGATTTGGCTGAAAAAGCATGGGCCCATATCGCCGAGGTCGAAGAACAGGGCGGCATGGCCAAGGCGATTGAAGCCGGTATCCCGAAAATGCGCATCGAGGAAGCCGCAGCACGGACGCAGGCCCGAATTGATAGTGGCCGTCAGACATTGGTTGGGGTCAACAAATACCGCACCACCGATGATCGCCCGGTCGATGTTCTTCAGGTCGATAACGCCGAAGTTCGCCGCCAGCAAATCGCCAAACTTGAAAAACTGCGTGCCGAACGTGATGACAGCGCGGTTGCCAATGCGCTTGGCGCGCTGGCCGATGCGGCAGCCCATGGTACGGGCAATCTGCTTGATCTTGCGATCAAAGCCGCCCGATCCAAATGCACCGTGGGCGAGATTTCAGACGCGCTAGAAAAAACCTATGGCCGTCATCAGGCGGTGATCCGATCCATTTCCGGCGTTTACAAGACCGAGGTTGGTGCTGACAATGAAGCCCTTGCCAAGGTCGATAAACTGGTCGCCGAATTCGCCGAAACCGAAGGCCGCCGTCCACGCATCCTGATTGCCAAGATGGGTCAGGACGGCCATGATCGCGGTCAAAAGGTTATCGCGACGGCCTTTGCCGATCTTGGTTTTGATGTTGATATCGGCCCGTTGTTCCAAACCCCCGAAGAAGCCGCACGTCAGGCGGTTGAAAACGATGTTCATATCGTCGGGGCAAGTTCGCTGGCGGCAGGCCATCTAATCCTTGTGCCGCAATTGCGTGCCGAATTGGATAAGCTCGGCCGGGAAGACATTATGATCGTTGCCGGGGGCGTTATCCCGCCACAGGATTTCGACAAACTTTACCAAGCCGGGGCCGAAGCAATTTTCCCGCCCGGAACCGTGATTGCCGAAGCGGCCTCGGACCTGTTAGAAAAGTTGAAAGCAGCAACATCCGAGGAAGCGGCCTGACCAAGTAGCCAATTTTAATGTGTTAGCGGTAGGCACCGTGAAAAACGAGTTTGCAATTTAGGTAGGATGCATGACTCATCGTTTAGTCTGGCTGTCAGCTTGTATGACTTTTGCTCTCTTTCTTTCAGCCAGCAATGCGTGTGCGGTGGAATACTACCTTGATGTTGATGGATACCCTGTCGACAAGAAAATTGTCCACATTGATGATGACAGTTTCCCTGGCTTCCTCGCCATCCGGAACCGAAATGCGTCATTTTTTCTGGCAAGCTTCGTCGACGGATTTACTCTGGGCTTCATAGAAGGCTTTATTATTCAGAACCACAGTGTTTCTCGCGATAATAATGGAAGCAAATACACTTTGATCTTTTCTTCATCTGATCGGGTTTTTGAAAAAATATCTGAAATCATGAAAGAGATGTCTTCCGTTAGCAACAGCAATCTATATGAGAGTTTCACCACTAACAGAGACTGTTTTTCACTTGGGATTACAGACTCAGATGGGCAGATCCTAGTATTTCAAATGTTTGTAACCGACGGACGATACAGCAGTTATTTCCATTGTTTGAGGCAGCACTATCAATCGTTCAAACAATTATTGGCAAATTAGCGATCACCCGTATCACTCGCAGATAGGAACCATCGGTGAAAGAAACACTGTGCACCATACCTGCTGGCACGGGCAGATCCTTAAGCCCACGTAAGACCGTGCGCAGACGCATGCTATCCACCGATCAGATTGTTGATGGCGTTCTGGCTGGCGACCGCACCATTCTGTCGCGCGCGATCACGCTGGTCGAAAGCCGCAATACCAAGCATTTCGATCAGGCACAGGATGTTCTTTCACGGTTGATGCCGCACACGGGCGGATCACAGCGCATCGGTATTACCGGTGTGCCCGGTGTCGGCAAATCGACGTTTATCGAGGCCTTTGGCAAGAACCTGACCAAGGCGGGTAAAAAGGTTGCCGTGCTGGCCGTGGACCCGACCAGTGCACGATCGGGCGGGTCGATCCTGGGCGATAAAACCCGGATGAACGAGCTTTCAATTGATCCCAATGCCTATATCCGCCCATCGCCAAGCAGCGGCTACCTGGGTGGGGTCAATCGCATGACACGCGAGACCATATTATTGTGCGAGGCTGCCGGGTTTGACGTGGTGCTGGTTGAAACCGTTGGTGCGGGTCAAAGCGAAACCATGGTCGCGCAAATGACCGATTTCTTTTTGGTTCTGATGTTGCCCGGCGCGGGTGATGAGCTTCAGGGCATCAAAAAGGGCGTGCTTGAAATTGCCGATCTGATCGCGGTCAACAAGGCCGATGCCGATCCGGCCAAAGCGCGTGAAGCCAAACGCGAATATTCATCGGCCCTGCGTATCCTGCAACCAACCAGCCAGCACTGGCGACCGCAATCAATCATGGTTTCCAGCCTGATCAATGACGGGCTGGATCAGGTCTGGGACCTGATTACTCAACACCGTACGATCATGGAAACCGAAGGCGAATTTACCGCCAAACGGGCGCGTCAGCAACGCGACTGGATGTGGACCATGTTGCGTGACCGATTGCTGGAAACATTTACCGCACGCGAAGATGTTGCCGGGCGGCTTAAAACACTTGAAGCCGATGTCTTGGTCGGAACGACCAACCCGACGGCGGCGGTCGAAGAGATGCTTGCACTCGTTAAATCGAGCAATTGACAAGGGCCTGTCTAGAATTCCACGGCATGATTTTTCAAACCGAATTGCTTCTTATAACTACTCTTAAGAGCAATTAATCACCCGGCACTCCCCTAAAGCACAAATTGCCACCTGCTGTTTACGCGCGATAGTATGAAAATCGTTCATTTTTCATACTATTCAGGGGCGGAACAACCATGCAAAACGGAATCAAACGTCGCGACTTTCTGGCCGGTATCGGCGCAGGTGCCATGATGACGGCGTTTCCGATGATCGCAAAGGCGGCCATTGCATCGGGCAGTGCCAAAGCCGCCCCCGAAGGTGCCAAGGTTGCACGGCTGGGCATTTACCCGGCAATCGGGATTTCCCGCGTCGGGGGGAGTCCAAAATGGTTTTATGCCCCCGAAGTTCCCGGATTGCCCGCCAATCCCGAAGGCGGCTTTAAAGATGGCGAACAGCTGATCAAAAAGCAGGTTCAGCGTTTCCGTGTTTATGCCTTTGATGATCAGGACCGTGTGATCGGCGAGGTAACCGCCGATGACGATACAACAATTGAATGGCACGTCCATGTCGCCAACACCAAGGCCGCTTGGTACGGATTTAACAATCCGCTTGATAACAAGGAATTGGCACCGGGACTTCCGGGGCAGATGCGCAACCAGTATTTTGTTTCCGACGCAGATCGCGAAAAGATGCTTGTTATCGACCCCGGAAACAAAAAAATATCCGGTAAATCGATCAATTATGATGGAAAAATGCCAGAACATTCCATGGATGGCCATTTTTACAACACAGAACGGGTAAATCTTGGTCAGTTGCGCACCGACGACGCCGGTCGTTTGCTGGTCGTGCCGGGGGATGGAAAATCAAACAGCCCGGTCAATGCCGCCATCACAAGCTTTGCCGACAATGATGGCTGGCACGACGATTGGTGCGACGGGCCGGTCACCGCCAAAGTCACATTGTCCGATGGCAGCGAAATGGACGCCGAAAGCGCATGGATTGCCTGTGTCGGACCAAACTTTGCCCCGGAAATCCCGCCTGTTACGACGCTTCATGACGTTATTGATGATTTAAACGTGACCCAAGGTTGGAGCCAGTCGCCGACAACACCGCTTTCATTCCGCAAATACATCTATCCGACTTTCCGTCGCCTTGCGCTTATGGAATGGTTGACCAATGAAGCCAATCTGCGGCAAGGCTGGCTGGGTGTCGGGAACTTTTCCGATCCCGCCTATATCGCCAAAATCGCCGATCCATCGGAATCCAATCGCGCCTTCCGACACAACATTTTCAAAAAATTCCGCGATCCTTACAATGACGGCCCGAATGCCTATAAGGACGAGCGCCTTAAAATGCCGTTCATGTTGGGCGATGGGATCAATTACGATGGCAGTCCGCTGCAATGGTTCCAATTCCCCAAACTTCAGTATTCTTATTTGAAGTCATGGGCCGATGGTGACTTTGTCGATGACTTTGAAAACAGTCAAAGCGACGCCATCACAACACTTGACGATATCGAGGTTGCCCTACAGCCCGCAGCCTTGACCGAGGCCGCATTGGAACCCTGTTCTGGCGGGGCATTCCATCCCGGCGTAGAATTAACCTATTACCTGCGCCTTGCGGCAATGTATGCGCGCAATACCAATGAAAATGCGGAACCATTCCGTCTTGCCGTTGGCGACCGGCCCAGCCTGATCCAGAATATCGGGCGGCTTTTGACCCCGGAAAAGGCCTTTGACGGTGGCAATGGCGCACCACCGCCCATCGGTGCGCAAATGCCCGGCGATTTAACCCGCTGGATGGGGTTGCCTTGGCAATGTGACGCGTTCAGTTGTCAACAGGTCGAAATGCAATCGGATTTCCCAACCGCGGTTTGGTGGCCGGCCCTTTTGCCGATCGATGTGTTGCCGGAAAAATATTACGAAGAACTGATGCGCGATGATCTTTCGACCGAAGAACGTATGAAGTTCTTTGAAAATCGTGTTGCATGGTCACGCGGTGTTGCCGGTATCGGCTATCATGCCAATGGCAGTTATTGGGACGGGATCACCAATATGATCACACTTTGGCAGCGCATGGGCTTTGTCGTTAGCCGCCCCGGCCCTGCCGATCCGAACCGCCCGGAAGAAATCCCCGAAAAGCTGTTTGTCGAAGTTGGCCGCAGCAACGTCGAAATGCGTTTTGACTGGAAACCGTCGGACGGTGATCTTCCAAAATGACGCCCACCGGGATCGCGGTGATTGGCGGGGGCATTGCCGGTGCAACAAGTTGTATTGCACTGGCAAAAGCCGGGTTGCGTCCTTGCTGGATTGCGCCCGCCCCCGGTGACGGGCCCCATCTTGGTGAAACCCTATCCCCGGCGGCCAATACGATCTTGGAAAATCTTGGCCTGTCGGGCCTTCTGACCTCGGACCGGCACCGTCATGCCAACACCACCTTTTCCGCATGGGGACATGATCAATTGCGTGAACGCAATTCGATCATCCATCTGGAAGGGGCCGGTATGGTGCTTAACCGGGCGGCCTTTGAACGCGACCTTTGCGACGCGGCATTGGAAACCCGGCCGGAACTTTTTCAAACCACCCTGCGCGATGCCCAAAGCACCCCGAACGGATGGCAATTGGTTCTGGGTGATGGACGCAGCATCCAAACCCGTTTCGTGCTTGATTGCACGGGTCGCAAAGCGGTTATTGGCCAACAAAACAACCAAATGCATCGTGCGGACCAACTTGTTACCGCGTGGTCTTGCCTGTGTCAGGACGACACCAAACCCGACGTCGAACCGACACCGGCAACCCTGATTGAAGCGGTCTCAAACGGATGGTGGTATGCGTCACTCCTTCCCGACCGACGCCTTATGGTGTGTTATTTTTCCGACCCTGACCTTTTGCCATCCGGCATGAGCCATGACGTCGCACATTGGGAAAGCCTGATATCGCAGACAAACTATATAAAACAGTGGATCGAAAGCGCGCATTTCGCCGTCCAATCGCCACCGTCTTTAGCAAGTGCGGGCACGACATGGCTATCGTCGGCAGCGGGCGAAAATTGGGCATCTGTGGGCGATGCCGCGGCGGCGTTTGATCCGCTGTCATCGCATGGCATGACAACCGCCCTTTGGATGGCAGCCCAAGCCAGCAACGCCGCGAAAGCATATCTGGAAAACGACCTTGACCCGCTTGAAAAATACCGAGCCGCTGTTTCAAAAGGGGTTGATGACTTTTTGACCCAGCGCCGAAAAATCTATGGTCAGGAACATCGTTTTCGCGATAGCGCATTCTGGCGCCGCCGCCATCAGGACGTTCGCGAAAAATCCCCGGACCAACTTGGCATTCCAGCCTAAGGACCAATTTTCCGGTTTGCAATTCCACATGCGGGGGTTGATCAAATCGCCACAAAAATAAAGGCCGCGCAAAAGCGCGACCTTGATCGGTATCTGTGCAGATGCCCGACTTATTTTTTATCGGTGGTGGCTTCAAGCTTTTCTTTCAAAGCTTTCAGTTTCTCAACCGCTTCGTTGATTTCAGCATCAAGATGGGCCAGGTTTTCGCGTTTGTCGCGCGGCATGGCTTCGATTTCGGTCAACGCTTTTTCGATTATATAAAGCAAATCAGGATCCCCCGGTTCCGGCCAAATGGTTTCGGCCACTAGAATATGTTTTGGACATCGACGGATCATCCCCAAACGGGGCAATCCAGACAAAAAAAGTCCATGGCGATTTTCTACAGGTGTCGGGGATTATGATCAACCGCTAGGCGCAATCCATTGGTCTACATCCGCACATAATTTTATATCGCGGCTTTCGCCATATCTTGCGCAAGGCATCGAAAAGAAACAAAAAAGAAGAAAACCAAAACGGAAAATTCCGACGCTGTTATCCGGTAGCGGCAGGCTGTTCAAGCTTGTCTCGAAGGATCTGCAAGTTTTCTGCGGTCGATTTCATTACGCGATCAAGGTTTGATAAATTTTCACGCATGTCACGTGACACAGCTTCGACTTCATCCAGGGCCGTTTCAAAAATATACAGCATTTCCACACTCTCCTGCCCGGACCATTTGGCCGGGTCATTTTGTTTTATTTTAATTGAGAATTTAAAGGTGAGCGCCAAACGCGCTGATACCGTGACCAAAATAGGTCCATTCCGCCTTATTTCGAATTTCATACTTTCATCCAGGGGCAATCGCGCCACGATCAGGGCAAAGCTGATCTGTGATTTTTGACCGGCATCGGGGCACCTTTTGTGGTAAAAGCCGCCAACAAAATTCATGACACAGGATGAAACGACGATGACGCATCTGGTGCTTGCACCGATGGAAGGGCTGGTTGACTGGCGCGTTCGGCAATTGCTGAGCGCGACCGGCGGCTTTGACCTATGCGTTACCGAATTTATCCGGGTGTCACAAAACCTGTTTCCGGCGCATGTGTTTTATCGTTATTGCCCAGAATTACTTCAAGGTGGCAAAACCGCATCGGGCACCCCGGTTCTGGTGCAATTGATGGGCCATGACCCTGAATTGATGGGCGAAAATGCCGCCTTTGCCGCGTCACTTGGCGCACCGGGGATTGATATCAATTTCGGCTGCCCATCGAAAACGGTGAACAAACGCGAAGCCGGGGCGTCGCTTTTGAAATGCCCGGATAACTTGTTTAACATCATATCTGCGGTACGGCGTGCCGTGCCCGACCATGTGCCGGTCAGTGCGAAAATCCGGTTGGGCTATGCCGACAAGGAACTTTATCTTGATAATGCGCGCGCGGTCGAGGCCGCCGGAGCGCAGCACCTGACGGTTCATGCCCGCACCAAGGTTGAAGGATACAAGCCCCCCGCCCATTGGGAATATCTGGCGCGTATCCGCGAGGCGATTTCAATCCCGATGACCGGCAATGGTGAAATTTGGAGCGTCGCCGATTACGCCAAATGCCGTGATATTTCGGGATGCGACAGCTTTATGCTGGGCCGTGGCGCGATTGCCGCCCCTGATATTGCCAATCGCATCAAGGCATATGACGTTGGGCAAATCCTTGCCAAGCAAAGCTGGTCAGAGGTTTTGACCATGCTTTTGACCTATATCGATTTGATGGTGGCCGATGACACGACCGAAAATCATCAGGCCGGGCGCATCAAGCAATGGGTGGCGATGATCCGCAAGGGCCATGACCAAGCCGCCGATTGTTTTGACCAAATCAAGCGCATCCGTGATATTGGCGAATTGCGCGCCAAACTGTCTGAGGATCGCGACAATCCGGAAAATCAGCGCCAAAATGATCAAATCGCCGCTGAATAACGACTGAAATCGAAAAAATAAAACAAAAGGCAGCCAAATTGGCTGCCTTTGTCGTTTTTATTCAAGCCCAAGACCTATCAGGTACCAAAGCCGAAATCATCGGCATCAAGATCATCCGTGTCATGAACCCCCATCAGGGTGACAGATGCATCATTGCCCAGTTCGATGACAACATTGCCATCGGTATCAAGATGCATGTCGTTCTGGATCTGGCAGAAATTATTGTAGTTCCATTCCGACAGATTGATGATGTCTTCGCCCGGCGTGAAATCGGTAATGATGTCATGGCCGTTGGTTTTGCCAATTTCGAACTCGTCCCAGCCGGAACCGCCGGTCAGGGTATCATCGCCAGCGCTGCCATAAAGACGGTCATTACCCGCCCCGCCCAGAAGCACGTCATCGCCTGAATTGCTCCAGAGGATGTCATTTCCGTTGCCACCATCAAGCGTGACATTGCCATAGGTTTCATACGAGCTGGTCAAATCGATGATGTCATCACCGTCCCCGGCTTCGATGACTTCGATATTGCTGATACGCGGCGCACCACCTGATCCACCATCAAGGAACAGCGCGTCATCGCCACTGGTCAGTTTCAGGGTATCAGTGCCAGCCCCGCCTTCGAAGGTGTCATCCGACTGGTTATAGCCGTTCAGATTGACATATTCGCCGGTGCCGTTATCGCCGCCGGTGCCATGGCCCCAACCATTGCCATTATGATGGAAATGACCCCAGCCATTATTATGTTCATGACCGTCTTCGCCCGGCGCACCATCGTTCAACGCATGCCAGTTCGAGCTCCAGACATCGTCAGCATTGTATTGCAAGACGTCATCACCGGCACCGCCATTCAGCACGTCAGTACCAGCGCCACCGGCAAGGGTATCGTTACCCGAACCACCCCAAATCGTATCGTTGCCCGCCCCACCATCAAGCACGTCATCACCCGCATTGCTCCAGATGATGTCATTGCCGGTACCGCCAAGCACGGTCACATTGCCATAAGTCTCGGTATCGCTGGTCAGATCAACAATATCATCACCATTTCCGGCATCGATGACTTCGATATTGGAAATACGCGGCGACACGCCCGGATCGGTAAGCTTGTCATCCAGGAACAGGGCGTCATTACCACTGGTCAGAGACAGCGTATCGGTCCCATCGCCACCGTCAAAGATATCTTGCGAGCGGGTATACCCCTGCAAGTTGATCTGCTCGTTGGTGCCGTCCATGCCGTCGTCGCCAACGTTTTTGGCGGCATAACTACCCGACCAGGTCGCGTCTTTTTGATATTCGATGATGTCATCACCGGCACCGGCATCAATAATGTCCGTACCCGTACCGCCATTGATCACATCATTGCCATCGCCGCCCCAGATGGTGTCATTCCCGGCGTCACCGCTTAGAACATCATCGCCCGACAGGCCCGACAACAGGTTCGCACCGTCATCCCCAAACAGGTAATCGTTGAAGTTCGAGCCAATCAAATCTTCGATCGAGGTCAGAACGTCATAGCCGTCCCCACCAACCGCCGTGCCGGTTTTCAGGCTAACACCAACCGCCGACGAAGCATTGGCATAGCTTGCAGTATCGCGGCCTGAACCGCCCGAAATGCTGTCATTGCCCTGACCGCCCATAAGCGTGTCATTGCCATCTTCGCCGTACAGCTTGTCATCGCCCGATCCGCCAAACAGCGTATCGGCGCCATCACCGCCCCAAAGACGGTCATTGTTTTCGCCACCATCAAGGACGTCGTTGCCGGTACCGCCAAGGATCGAATCATCGCCGGTGCCGCCATTAATAACGTCATTTCCAGCATCGCCATACAGCTTGTCCTGGCCCTGACCACCGAGCAGCGTATCGGTGCCGTCACCGCCCCAGACACGGTCATCACCCGACCCGCCATCCAGCGTATCATCGCCGTCGCCGCCGGTGATGCTGTCCTGCCCACTGCCGCCGTCAACCAAGTCATTGCCCGCGTCACCGGTCAGTTTGTCATCGCCATCACCGCCATAAAGGCTGTCATTACCATCCATGCCCGAAAGCGTGTCCTGACCATTCAGGCCAAACACCGTATCGTCACCGGCAAGGGCGGCAATCGTGTCGTTGTTGCTGGTGCCATAAAGCACATCATCATATTCGGTCGGCCCGGTCGTGGCTTCGACCCCGACAAACATATCGGCATTCAAATCACTAACCGCGACACCAATCAGCGTCAGCGTGCCCTGACCGTTCAGGTCGATCACGGCATTGCCATTAACCTCGGTGATCAGACCACGTAACTCGGCCCAGTCATCAACATCAAGCGCCGACAGATTGATCTGATCGCTGCCCGGGGTGAAATCGGTAACGACCTTGTCGCCCACATTGTTCGATACAATGATCTGATCCGAACCGGCACCGCCGGTATAGGTATCGTTCCCGGCACCGCCATCAAGCGTATCATTGCCATCGCCACCGATCAGGGTGTCGTTGCCCGCATCACCCGAAAGCGTGTCGCTTCCGGTGCCGCCTTCAAGAAGGTCATCATCAGCACCGCCCGACAGAACATCATTGCCCGAACCGCCCGAAAGCGTATCGGCACCCGTGCCACCATCAAGCGTATCGTTGCCATCGGAACCCGAAAGGATGTCATTCCCGGCATCCCCCGACAGGACGTCATTGCCAAGACCGCCATTCAGCGTATCGGCACCGTCGCCGCCCGATATGACATCGTCGCCGTTTTCGCCCGAAAGCTGATCATCACCGGCACCACCAAGGATCGTATCGGTATCATCACCACCGGTGACAACATCGTCGCCATCCATGCCATCGACATAGTCCGAACCGCCGCCGCCCGAAATAACGTCATCGCCCGACCCACCGATCAGGGTGTCATTCCCGGCACCGCCCGCGATCACATCGTGGCCGTCATTCCCATCAAGACTGTCATCGCCATCGCCGCCATCAACAACATCATTGCCATTGCCGCCCGAAATCGTATCGTTCCCGGCACCGCCCGACAGGTTATCGTCGCCATCATTGCCAAGAATGGTGTCATCGCCCGCACCGCCATCAACAACGTCATTCCCGGCCAGCGCATCGATATAGTCATCTTCGCTGGTGCCGAGCAGAACATCATCAAACGGGGTCGCGCCAACCGGGCCTTCGATGCCGACAAACATATCGGATGTGACTTCGTTCAGGCGCACACCAAGCAATGTGACCGAGCCATCCGGGCCAAGATCGATGACGGTATTACCGTTCACTTCACTAAGACGCGGGGCAAGTTCGGACCATTCGCTGATGCCCAGCGCATCAAGCGAGATTTGATCGGCACTGGTGTTGAAATCGGTCACGACCTTGTCACCGACAAGGCTTGTAACATTGATCAGATCGGCACCCGACCCGGTCGAGATACGATCATCGCCCGATCCGCCATCCAGCGTATCATTGCCATCACCGCCCACCAGGCTGTCATTACCAGCGCCACCATCAAGGGTGTCGTCGCCTTTTTCACCGTTCAGATAATCATTGCCATTGCCACCGATCAGGGTATCGGCGCCATCGCCGGTCCAGATCGTGTCATTGCCTTCGCCGCCATCAATAGTATCGGCGCTGACATCGGCTTCGACATTGTCAAACGTGTCATTGCCATCGCCAAGATCGACAACGTTATCCTGACTGTTGCCATAGATGTAATCATCATGGGCCGAGGCAATCACGCGTTCAAAGTTGGAAAGAATATCCCCCGCTGCGTCGCCGCCAAATGCACGGGCACCTTCGCCCGGTGTTTGGGCGTGTGCATCGGTATCACCAAGATAAACTTCGACCCCGGCATCGGAGCCTTCGTAGCTGATGGTGTCGATGCCATCGCCGCCATCAAGGGTATCGGCACCCGCACCGCCTTCGATGGTGTCATTGCCGGACCCGGCATCAATCACATCATCGCCAGCACCGGCAACCACAAGGTCATCACCCGCACCCGATGAAATCGTATCGGCATTGCTTGATCCGGTAATGTCGTCATTTCCGGCCGAGCCAATCACATTTTCAAAGCCGGAAATAGTGTCATTCCCAGTTTCGGCACTGCTTGCGGTACCCGCCGACAGATCAACCGTGGCACCACTGGTGGCGCGCGTCAGATCAAGGGTGTCATTACCCGCCCCGCCCGAAAGCGTGTCCGTGCCAGCACCGGCCAGAACCGTATCGTTGCCAGCCCCCCCGTAAACAGAATCGTCACCCGCCCCGCCATCAAGAATATCGTCGCCATCCGCACCCGACAGCACGTTTGCGCCATCCGACCCGGTCAGCGTATCCGCCCCGGACGAGCCGAGAGCATTTTCAAAGCCGGAAATCGTATCATCGCCGGTCACATCGCTGTTGGCGATACCGGTAGACAGATCAACCGTTACCCCACTGGCCGCAGCGAAATCAAGCGTATCGGTGCCATCACCACCAACAAGCTGATCATTGCCCGCCCCGGCAACAACCGTATCATCACCGGTCCCGCCATCGACTGTATCGGCACCTGTACCGGCATTGATGATATCATTGCCATCACCGGCCAAAATCACATCATCGCCATCGCCTGCATCAAGCGTGTCGTTCCCGGCACCGCCATCGAGCGTATCATTGCCTGCGCCGCCATTCAGACGATCCGAACCGTCGCCGCCGATCAGCGTATCGGCACCTTCACCGCCGACAAGCAGATCGTTGCCAATACCGCCATCAAGAATGTCGTCGCCGCCATTGCCGATCAGGCTGTCATTGCCAGCCCCACCCAACAGCATGTTATCGCCATCCGACCCGGTCAGCGTATCACTGCCCCCCGATCCGATCAGGTTTTCAATGCTGGAAAGCGTATCAGTATCGCCATTGGCAAGCTCGGCCGTGCCGGTTGCAAGATTGGCCCGAACAGCCGCACCGGAATTGCTGTAATCGGCGGTATCGTTGCCATCACCACCGACAAGCGCATCATCACCCGCCCCACCCGAAAGCGTATCGTCGCCTGCACCGCCATCAAGGGTGTTGTTACCGGCATCACCGGCCAACGCATCGTCATGGGCAGAGCCAACAACGTTTTCGACCCAATAAATACCGTCATTCCCGGCACCGCCGGTTGCGGTGTTATTGGCCAGATCGACATTCACGCCCGAAGCCGCATCATCATAGGTCACGGTATCGATGTCGCCACCGCCGTGGATGATATCGTCGCCTTCGCCGCCGCGCAGGGTATCGTTACCCGCGCCACCGATCAGGGTATCGCTGCCTTGCGCACCGTCCAGAACGTCACGGCCATACCCACCATCAAGGTAGTCATCGCCCGCACCGCCATAAAGATTATCGTCGCCCAGTTCGCCATTGAGGCGGTCATCGCCTTCGTTGGACCAAAGCGTATCATTGCCGCCACCGCCATTGATGGTGACATCGCCGTAAGTAATGGTATCGCTGGTCAGATCGACAACGTCATTGCCTGCGCCAGCATTGATGACTTCAACACCGTCAAGACGCGCGCCGTCAGTCACGGTTTCTTCGACCACGGCATCAAAGGTGATGGACCGCACGAAGTAATCACTGCTGTCACTGCCAGTCGTGCCATCGGCATAGGGTTCGCCTTCAAAGGCGAGATAACGGAATTCAACCGGATTGCCGAGGCTGTCGGTGACACTGATCGTTGCCGTACCAACACCACCACTGGTGTAATCCACCGTGCTGTCATCAAGCGTGCCCGATGCGACCAGATTGCCATCGGCATCAAAGGCCTGCCATGATCCGACTTCGCCGCCATGCTCGGCAGAAATCAGGTTGGAAACCTGAACCGTGGCATTCAGCGCATTGGCGCCAAGATCGACAACCACGGCCTCGCTTTCGCCGGTGACGCCATCATGGTTGATCTGACTGCCCGCAGGCGATCCACCGTTACTGCCGATACCGTTGCCGTCATAGGTAATGGTGTCGTCAGATGCGCCAAGGTTCAGCTTGCCGTCTTCGCCTACATAAGGCGTTCCAAAATCATAGGCATAAAGATTGGCATCCGACCAAGCAGCCTGAACATCCCCGGCCGAGGCAGAGCCTGTCAAACCAAGGGTTCTGGTTTCGGTCGTTGTTTCGGTCGTCTGGCCATCGCCCGACTTGCTGCCATCCAGGATCAGTGCATCATTGCCACCGGTCATGTTCAGCGTGTCGGTACCGTCGCCACCGATAAAGGTATCGTCGGAAATATTCTTGCCCGCGATATCAGCCAGATCGCCACTGCCATCGACACCGGGGCTTCCGGTATTTTCGGTGGTTGTGCCGGTCGCAGCCGTACCATCGGCTTCAAAGTTCAGGACATCATCGCCCGAACCGCCATCCAGCGTATCGTCACCCGCCCCACCCGAAAGCGTGTCGTTATCCGCACCACCGTTCAGGGCATCGTTACCGGTGCCACCCGAAAGCGTATCCGAACCTGTACCGCCATCAACGGTATCATCGCCCGAACCACCCATCAGGGTATCGTCGCCAGCCCCGCCCGCAAGGACGTCATCCCCGGCACCACCATCAACAATATCATCCCCGGCAAGGGCATCGATGTCGTCATCACCGTCGCTGCCGGTCAGGCTGTCGTCATAAGGCGTGGCACCATCGGTCACACCGGTGAAATCATCGGCCGACAGATCAAGCGGATCAACACCCGAAAGCGTTACCGTGCCACCAGATGGCAGATTGATCACCGCATCACCAGCGGCATTGGCGCTGATCATCTGGCTGAGTTCGGTCCAGGTGGCAACACCGGTGCCATCCAAGGTCAATTTATCGCCGCCGACTTCGAAATCGGTCACAACGTCATCATCTGTGCCATCGGCAAAGATAAAGCTGTCATTGCCCGATCCACCCGAAAGCGTATCGTCGCCCGCACCGCCATCAAGGGTATCGTTGCCAGCCCCCGCAGCCATGCGGTTATCAGCATCCGACCCGGTCAGGACGTCATCGCCCGCACCCGATGCGACATTTTCAAAGTTCGTAATACTGTCCGAACCGGTTTCCACCGATTGTGCTGTGCCCGCCGCCAGGTTGACGGTCGCCCCGGTGGTGGCATTGCGCATATCCACGGTGTCGTTGCCCGCACCACCATCGAGAACATCATCGCCAGCACCGGCGATGACCGTATCATTGCCCGCACCGGCATCGACATTATCCGTACCCGCGCCATCAGAAACGATGTCGTTTCCAGCACCTGACTGAATGTCATCATCGCCCGCGGCACCATTGACGGTGTCATCACCAGCACCCGATGCAATCGTATCGTCGGCAGCACTGCCGGAAATTGTATCGTCACCAGCCCCGGTTACAATTTTTTCAAAGCCCGAAATACTATCTGCACCGGTCTGCGCACTGGAAGCGGTGCCATTCTCAAGATCAACAACGGTATCGGCCGTGGCATTGCCCAAATCAAGCGTATCGGCACCATCGCCACCGGCAAGAGTATCGGCACCAGCATCGCCAATAACCGTATCGTCACCGGCACCGGCATCGACCGTGTCATTGCCTGCACCCGATGCGATGACGTCATTGCCGTCGCCAGCATTAATCACATCATCGCCCGAGCCACCGGCAATATCATCGTTGCCTGCCCCGGCGTCGATCACGTCATTGCCCGAACCGGCATTGATATGGTCATCGCCATCACCGGCCAGAATGCTGTCATCCCCGGCACTGGTCCAGATGGTATCGTTACCTGCGCCGCCATCAACCGTCACATCGCCATAGGCATGGACCTGACTGGTCAGATCGACAACGTCATCGCCATCACCGGTTTCAATGACTTCAACATCACTGATCGACGGGTTGGCAGCACCATTTTCATGATCGCCATCAAGGATGATGGCATCGCCGCCCGACGTACCGACAAGCGTATCAACGCCCTCGCCACCATCATATTGATCGTCGCTAAGGCCTAGGCCATCAAGATCGGCGACGTCACCAGTGCCATCGACACCCGGGCTTCCGGCATGATCGGTGGTATCACCAGACTGGCCGGTATGATCGGCCCCGAATTCGAGAACGTCATCACCGGCACCGCCGCCCAGCGTATCGGCACCGTCGCCACCACTTAGCGTGTCGTTACCCGAACCACCATCAAGCGTATCGTCACCGGCACCACCGACAAGCGTGTCACTGCCGTCGCCACCGCCAAGGGTATCGTCGCCAGAACCGCCATCAATCGTGTCATCACCATCACCACCCGACAGGCTGTCATCGCCAGGTGTCGCAACATTATCGACGCCCTCGAACTGATCGGCGGTCAAATCACCAAGCGCAACACCTTGCAGGGTCACCGTCCCGCCAGATGGCAGGGTAATGATTGCACCGTCCGGTCCGTCAGACAGAAGATCCTGCAATTCGGTCCAGGTGCTGATGCCGCTGTCAGACAGGGAAATGGTATCTTCGCCAATGGTGAAGTCGGAAACAACATCATCATCGGTGCCATCGGCAAAGACCAAGCTGTCAGAACCGGCACCGCCCGAAAGGGTATCGTCGCCCGCCCCCGCATTCAGGGTATCGTCACCAATCCCACCCGAAATCTGATCATTCCCGACCCCACCCAAAAGGGTGTCATTGCCCGCGCCGCCGTCGATCACATCATCGCCAGCGCCGCCATCAACGATATCGTTGCCCGCACCTGCCGAAATGGTATTGGCGTCGTCCGATCCGGTGATCGTATCCGCACCATCCGACCCGGTGACATTTTCAAAGCCGGAAATGGCATCATCGCCGGTCGCGGTGCTGGTGGCGGTCCCGGCCGCCAGATCAACAGTCGCGCCATCGGCACCCGCCATATCAAGGGTATCGGACCCATCACCACCGGCAAGAACATCGTCGCCCGATCCGGCCAGAACTGTATCGTCACCAACGCCGCCATCAACCGTATCGGTCCCGGCACCACCATCAAGCAGGTCATTGCCCGCACCACCGTCAATCACATTGGTGCCTTCGGCCCCGGTAATGACGTCATCCCCGGCCGAACCGGTAACATTTTCGATGTTGGAAATACTATCGCTACCGGTCGTCGCCGATTGTGCTGTTCCCGCATTCAAGTCAACCGTGACGCCGTCGGCGTCCGACATATCCAAAAGATCGGTACCATCACCGCCATCAAGCGTATCGTCACCGGCACTGCCCGCGATGATGTCATCGCCCGCACCGGCATTGACCACATCATTGCCCGCACCGTCATTGATCGCGTCATTACCATCACCGGCGACAATGGTGTCATTCCCGGCATTGGTCCAAACCGTATCATTGCCAGTTCCGGCATCAACCGTGACATCGCCATAGGAATGAACCTGACTGGTCAGGTCGATAACGTCGTCACCCGCACCGGTGTCGATCAGTTCAACATCGCTGATCGCCGGACCGGCCGAACCATTGGCATGGTCGGTATCAAGAATAATTGCATCGCCACCCGCGGTTCCCAGCAGGGTATCGTTGCCAGCGCCACCGTCGAAGCTGTCGTTGCTGATGGCTTTGCCGTCAAGATCGGCAACATCGCCAGTACCGGGAACCCCCGGGCTTCCGGCATGATCGGTGGTATCGCCCGTCTGACCGGTTTCGTCGGCTTCGAATTCAAGAACATCGTCGCCATCGCCACCCAAAAGCGTATCGCTACCGTCGCCGCCGCTTAGGGTATCGTTGCCCGAACCACCGCCAACCGTATCATCACCCGAACCGCCACCGACAGAATCGTTACCATCCCCGCCATCGACCGTGTCATTGCCATCGCCACCGTCAACGGTGTCATCACCGGCACCACCGCCAACCGTATCATCGCCCGAACCGCCACCGACGGAATCGTTGCCAGCGCCGCCATCGACCGTGTCATTGCCGTCGCCACCGTCAACAGTGTCATCACCGGCACCACCACCAACCGTATCATCGCCCGAACCGCCACCGACGGAATCGTTGCCATCGCCACCATCGACCGTGTCATTGCCGTCACCACCGCCAAGCGTATCGTCGCCCGGCGTACCAACATTGTCGACACCGTCAAAATGATCCGGCGTCAGATCGCCAACCGCCACCCCCGAAAGCGTCACAGTGCCACCCGACGGCAGCGTGATCACCGCGCCGTCTGGCCCATCGGACAGCATCGGCTGCAATTCGGTCCAGCTTGAAACACCGACATCGGGCAGGGAAATGACATCATTGGCCAGATCGAAATCACTGACCAGATCGGCGTCGCTACCATCTTCAAAGACAAAGACGTCCGCGCCATCACCACCGGTCAGGGTGTCGTTGCCATCGCCCGCGGCCAATGTATCGTTGCCCGCACCACCCAAAAGGATGTCATCCCCGGCACCGCCGTCGATCACATCATCGCCAGCGCCGCCGTCAATCGTGTTGGCCGCATCATTGCCGGTAATCGTATCGGCATCCGCCGACCCGGTGACATTTTCAAAATTGGCAATCGTGTCGGAACCGGTCTGGGCACCACTTGCCGTTCCGGCAGCCAGATCGACAGTTACCCCGCCACTGGTGTCGGACATGTCCAGCGTATCAACGCCGTCGCCGCCATCAAGATCGTCATTCCCGGCATCGACCGACACCGTATCGTTGCCGGCACCGGCATCGATGATGTTGTCGGCAGCATTGCCGGTGATGGAGTCATCCCCATCTGTCGCGACGACATTTTCAAAGCCCGAAATACTGTCCGAACCAGTTGCGTCGCTGCTGGCCGTTCCGGCAGCCAGATCAATTGTCGCACCATCGGCCGCAGACAGATCAAGCGTATCGGCACCATCCCCACCGGCCAGCGTATCATCGCCAAGACCTGCCATGATGGTATCGTCACCGGCACCGCCCGTAATGACATCATTACCGGTCCCGCCATCGATGATGTCGTTATCGGCACCACCATCAATGGTATCGGCACCCGCCCCGCCAAGAATATTGTCCGCACCCTCGCCACCGGCAATCACATCGTCGCCGTCATTGGACCACAGGGTATCGTCACCAGCACCGCCATCAATCGTGACGTCGCCATAAGAATGGGTTTCGCTGGTCAGGTCGACAACGTCGTTACCCGCACCGGCATTGATATTTTCAACATCGACAATCGCCGGATTGGTTGCACCACCACCGGCATGATCCCGATCAAGGATGATCGCATCATCGCCATCACCAGCCTGCAAGGTATCGTTGCCATCGCCACCGACAAAGCTGTCATCAGACAGGTTTTTGCCGCTGATATCGGCAACATCACCGGTCCCATCCGTGGTCGGACTGCCGACATGATCGGTGGTTTCGCCAGCACCGGCAACCTGATCACCCTCAAAGGCCAGAACATCGTCGCCAGCACCACCGGCAAGCAGATCAGAACCTTCGCCACCGGCAAGGGTATCGTTACCTTCACCGCCCAAAAGCGTATCGTCGCCAGCACCGCCCGAAAGGATGTTATCCCCGTCCGACCCCAAAAGCGTATCGTTGCCCGACCCACCGGTCGCACCTTCGACATCGATCAGGGTATCGGTACCATCACCCGTCGTACCGGTGCCAGATGCCAGATCAACTACGACCGGATCGGTTTGATCGGAATAATCGGCAATATCAGCACCATCGCCACCGACCAGCGTATCATTGCCCGCACCACCCTGAAGGGTATCGTCACCGGTACCGCCCAAAACGGTATCATCACCGGCACCGCCGGCCAGAATATCGTCGCCTTCGCCGCCTTCGATGACATTGTTCATGTCATCACCGGAAATGGTATCGGCATGATCGGACCCGATGACGGTTTCAAACCCGTCAATCACATCATTGCCCGCACCGCCGGTTGCCGTACCATTGGCAAGATCGACAGAAACGCCATCTTCGGCCCCTTCATAGGACAGAACGTCGTCGCCTTCGCCACCAATCAGGGTATCGTCACCGGCATTGCCGTAAACGGTATCATTGCCTTCGCCGCCATCCAGAATATTGGCGTTTTCATCGCCAATCAGGATGTCGTCGCCATCCCCGCCCGTAACGTTTTCGATGCTATCAAGGGTGTCATTACCGGCTTCCCCCGTCGCGGTACCCGCGCCAAGATCAACCGTCACACCCTCATTGGTATCGGAATAATCGGCAGTATCGTTGCCATCACCACCGTTAAGTTCATCATCACCGGCACCACCGATCAGGGTGTCATTGCCGTCGCCCCCATTCAGGACGTCATCGCCGGCTTGACCGTCGACAATATCATCCCCGGCCAGCGCATTGATTTCATCGCCAAGCTGGCTTCCGGTCAGGACATCGTCAAAATCCGTGCCTTCGATGGTGACATAACCAAAGAAGTTATCCGGACCAAGATCATCAACCGAAACGCCTTCAAGGGTGATGCTTTCACCCGGGCCGAGCGAGATGACGGCATTGCCATTGGCATCGTCAAACATGCGATCGGCCAGATCGGTATAATCTTCGATCCCATAGGACGACAGATCAATCACATCACCGGAAACATCAAAATCGGTAACCGTGTCGCTGCCACCGCCCGGTTTGACAACGATCAGATCGTCGCCATCACCGGTGATGATGACGTCATCGCCATCGCCGCCATAAAGGGTATCGTTGCCTGATCCACCGTCCAGGGTGTTGACCCCGTCCGCCCCGATCAGGGTATCTGAAAAATCGGTACCGATGACATGTTCGACATTGCGAACGATATCGTTACCACCCGAACCCGATGCATATTGATTGACCAGATCGACAACAACCGGACCCTCAACAGCGGAATAATCGGCGGTATCAATACCGTCGCCCCCATCAATGATATCATCACCGGTATCACCGTAAATCCAGTCGTCACCTTCGCCTGCCTGAATGATGTCATCACCCGATCCACCCGACAAGGTATCGTCACCAACACCGCCATCAAGCACGTCGTTGCCGGTCCCGCCCGACAGATCATCATCCCCGGCACCACCGGTGATTTCATCATCGCCAGTACCCGCATCGACAACATCATCGCCGTCGCCGACATTGATCGCGTCGTTGCCCGCACCGGCGGTCACCGTATTGTCCGACGCATTGCCGGTGATCGTATCGTTGAAATCAGATCCGACGACATTTTCGATGCTGTTTAACGTGTCATTGCCCTGACCGGTGGCCGTACCACTGGTCAGATTGACATTCATCGCATCGGTGGCCGTACTGTAATCGACAGTATCCGAACCCGTTCCGCCATCCAGAACATCATTGCCGTCGCCACCGACAAACATATCGTCCCCGGCAAGACCCGACAGCGTGTTATTGCCATCCGTTCCGGTCAAGGTATCGTCAAACAACGTCCCGGTCAGGTTTTCAATACCATCAAGTGTATCATTGCCGTCGCCACCGGTGACCGTCCCGGTCGCAAGGTCGCCGACAATACCGGCACTTTCGGTCGAATAATCAACTGTATCAGTGCCATCGCCACCAATCAGCGTATCCGCACCGGAATTCCCGATCAGCGTATCATTGCCCGCATCACCCGACAGGGTATCGTCACCCGATCCACCGATCAGACGGTCATTCCCATCACCGCCCGAAACGGTGTCATCCCCGCCCAGCGCATTGATGATATCGCCGCCGGTACCGCCTGTCATTTCGTCGGCATCTTCGGTACCCAGACGGACATCGACACCGATAAAGTTATCGGCCGTCAAATCCGATGCGCTCACCCCGTTCAGGGTCAGGGTATCGCCGCTATCAAGGGTAATGGTCAGATTGCCATCGGCATCGCTGCCAAATTGTGATTTCAGGGCGTCATAACCGGCAATATTGAATGCGGTCAGGTCAATAACATCGGCAGCCGGATTGAAATCGGTAACGGTGTCATTGCCATCGCCTGGACGGAACATGACCTGATCGGCACCAGTGCCAAGCGTCAAGGTATCATCGCCGACACCCGCATCAAATGTGTCATTGCCAGCACCACCGATAAAGGTGTCGCTGCCGTCGCCACCCTGGAATGTATCATTAAATGCCGAGCCTTCGATGACTTCGACGCCATCAAGGGTATCGGTGCCCGTACCTGCACCACTGACGGTGTTGGCCGTGGTGTCAATCACCAGCGGACCGGATGCATCGCTGTAGCTGGCGGTATCAATACCGTCGCCACCAATCAGAACATCATCGCCAGCCCCGGCACGCAGAATATCATTGCCCGCACCGCCATCAAGAATGTCGGCACCATCGCCGCCCGCCAGAACATCATTACCGTCGCCGCCCAAGACAACATCATCGCCGGTTCCGGCGGTAATCGTATCATTGCCGATACCGCCTTCGACGGTATCGTTGCCAGCGCCTGCATTAATGACGTCGTTGCCATCGCCACCAAGGACGATATCGTCGCCCTGACCGGCTGTGATCGTGTCATTTCCGGCACCACCGTCAAGCGTGTCAGCACCGTCACCGCCATCAATGACATCGCGGCCTTCGCCACCCGATACATAATCATTGCCCGATCCGGCCTTGATTGCATCGTCGCCTGCGCCACCTTCGATGGTGTCATTGCCGGCACCGGTATCGATCACATCATTCCCGGCCCCACCGGAAACGTAATCTGCACCGCTGCCGGTCGTCAGCTTATCAGCACCACCGGCACCAAGAACCGTATTGTCGCCGTTTCCGGCATTAATGGCATTCGATGTATCGCTTGCGGTGATAAAATCATTACCATCGCCGGTGATCAGATTTTCGATATTGCTGAAACTATCGGTTTCAGTTCCATCCGTTGCCGTACCAGCCGTAAAATCAACTGTCAGATCGCCCGACAGGTCGGAAAGATCCAGCGTATCGGAGCCTGCGCCACCATTAATTGTGTCGGCCCCGGCACCACCGCGAATGACATCATCACCCGCACCGCCCAACAGCACATCATCGCCCGCCCGACCATCAATCGTATCGGCACCGCCACCGCCCGTGATCGTGTTACGACCGGCATCACCCGACAGTTTATCGGCAAAGCTTGTCCCGGTGACGTTTTCAATATTGGAAATCTGATCGCTTTCGGCACCATCAACAATGCCGGCTTGCAGATCGACGTTAACAGCACCGGACGCGCCGTTGAACGAAACCGTATCTTCGCCCGCACCACCATCAATAACGTCGTTGCCAGCTCCGCCGTCAATTAGATCATTACCCGCACCACCCAAAATTGTATCGTTGCCAGCCCCGCCAGAAATGACATCGTTGCCGTCACCGGCGGAAATCGTATCGGCATTCGCACTGCCGGTAATGGTATCGGCAAAATCGGTGGCAACAATCTGTTCGACGCCGGTGATGGTATCGGTACCGGTATCTGCGCCAACCGCAAGATTGTCAGCAAGATTGATGTTCATCCCCGACTGGGCGTCGCTGAAATCAACGATATCGTTGCCAGCCCCACCAACATAGGTGTCATTCCCGGCTTCGCCGACAAAGACATCATTGCCCGCACCACCGTTTAACAAGTCATCACCCGACCCGCCGGTCAGGGTATCGTTACCCGCCCCGCCAATCAGGGTATTGTTGGCATCGTTACCGGTGATGGTGTCGTCAAAAGCCGTGCCCGCGACGTTTTCAAAGCCTGCAATATCATCGGTGCCGTCGGCACCGGTGGCGGTACCACTGGTCAGATCGACCGTCTGGCCGCCGGATGCATTGGAATAATCAACCGTGTCATTGCCCGCACCACCGCGCAGCGTATCGTCGCCGATACCACCCGCGACAGTATCATTGCCACCACCGGCATTGATCACATCATTGCCCGCACCACCGCGCAGGACGTTGGCGACCGATGATCCGGTAATAGTGTCGGCAAATTCGGTACCAGTGGCATTTTCAACATCGGAAAGAGCATCGGTGCCATCAACCTTGGACGCAGAACCATCTTGCAGGTCGATATCGACCGCGCCAGTGCTGTCACTGTAATCAACAGTATCAACGCCATCGCCGCCCACAATAACGTCATTGCCAGAACTGGCATTAAAGACATCATTGCCCGCCGCCCCCAGCAAGGTGTTGTCGCCACTGCTGCCAGTCAGAGTATCGGCAAAGGCCGACCCGGTGACATTTTCAACATTGACGACCTGATCACCAGTTTCTGCGCCGGTTTCACCGGTTTCAAGATCAATGGTTATGCCGTTCTGGCTGCTGCTGTAATCAACGGTGTCATTACCATCCCCACCATCGATGAAATCAGCACCGCTACCGCCCGAAAGGGTGTCGCTGCCAGCCCCGCCAAGCAGGCTGTCATTACCAGCCCCGCCGGAAAGGATGTCATCACCATCTTCACCCAAAAGGGTGTTGGCCGCATCATTCCCGGTCAGGGTATCGGCAAAGCCGGTACCGATAATATTTTCAATCCCGACAATCTTGTCCTGCGCAGAGCCAGACACATTCCCGGCGGAAAGATTGGCTGAAATACTACCCGATGCGTCGCTGTAATCAACGGTATCAACGCCTTCCCCGCCGATTAGCGTGTCATTGCCATCGGTCGCTTCGAAGAAATCATCACCAGCACCGCCATCCAGAACGTTGTCGCCAGCATCACCTTTTAACGTGTCGTCAAAATCGGACCCGGTGACGTTTTCAATATCTACCAGCCGGTCATCGCCATCCGCACCCGTCGCGCTAAGTGCCGACAAATCGACATCTACCGCGCCATCGGCATTGGCATAGCTTGCGGTGTCATTGCCCGTCCCGCCAAAGAGGGTATCGTCACCGGCAAGACCTTCGATCAGGTCATCCCCGGCCCCGGCACTAATGATATTGTCACCATCGTTGCCGGTTAGGACATCATCGCCCGCACCGGAAACAATGTTTTCAATATTGCGCAGAGTATCGGTGCCCGAACTGGTGTTCGCACTTCCCGTATCCAGATTAACCGCGACGTCATTGGTTTCATCGCTGTAATCAACTGTATCGGTACCCGCCCCACCATCAAGAATATCGTTGCCGGTACCACCATCAAGAACGTCATTGCCATTGCCGCCCAAAAGGACGTCATCACCGGCAAGCCCCGTCAGGGTGTCGTTGCCATCCAGCCCCGAAAGCGTATCTTCGCCATCGGTCCCGATCAGGGTGTCGTCACCCGATGTCCCGACAATATCGCGGATGCCGATAAAGTTATTGGCCGATATCTGGCCAAGACTGACGCCTTCGAGAACCATGCTGGTATCGTCGCCAAGGTCAATAACCAAATCGCCGTTTGCATTAACGGACATCCGATCATAAATCTCGCCGAAGGTATCAATCGATAGTTCGGAAATATCGATCTGATCGGAACGGACGTCAAAGTCAGTAACCGTATCCTGACCGTCACCGGCTGCGAGTTTATAGACATCCGCACCGCCACCGCCACTTAGGGTGTCGTCGCCCGCACCACCGCGAATAACGTCCCCCCCATAGCCGCCGGAAATGATATTCACACCGTCATTACCGGTAATGACATCGGCACCAGATGAACCGATAACGTTTTCAACATTGGAAATCGTATCGGTACCGTCTGCCGAGGAAGCCGTTCCCACCGACAGATCAATATTAACCGCACCCGAGCCAAAGAAACTTACGGTATCAGAGCCCGCACCACCGTCGATAACATCATTGCCGGCACCACCATAGAGAAGGTCATCGCCCGCCCCGCCCGAAAGGGTATCGTCGCCAAGACTGCCATCAAGAGTGTTGTTGGCCCCATCCCCGATAAGGGTATCGTCGAAATCAGAACCGGTAATATTTTCAATTTCCGACAGGGTATCGTCGCCAGCAGCACCCGATACAATGCCCGATGCCAGATCAACGCTTACCGCGCCATCGGCATCGCTATAATCAACAACATCCTGTCCGCTGCCGCCAACCAGTTGGTCGTTGCCAGCACCACCACTCAGGATGTCGTTGCCCGCACCACCCAAAATGGTGTCATTTCCGGCATCACCGCTAAGCGTGTCATTACCCGAACCGCCTTCGATGCGGTCCGCGCCGTCACCACCATCAATGGTGTCGTTACCGTCCTGTCCCCTCAGGGTGTTGTCCTGATCATCACCGGTGATATTGTCATTAAAGCCAGAACCGGTGACATCTTCGATGCCAGAAAGCGTATCGCTGTTGAAGTTTGAAATGACTCCGGTACCAGCCCCCAGATCAACCGTTACGGCCGATGCGCCGGAATAATCGACAACATCCTGACCTTCACCGCCATCAAGAACATCATTTCCAAGCCCCCCCGACAGGGTATCATTGCCATCGCCACCATAAACGGTATCGGCACCCGCACCTGCCTGAATGGTGTCATTACCGCCAAGACCGTCAATGATCTCGTTATATGACGTCCCCTTCAGAAGGTCGTCGCCATCGGTCGCGCCAAGCGTTTCAATCCCGACAAAATTGGCCGCACCAAGCTGATCGGGTGTTACACCAGAAAGGGTAAGGGTTTGATCATTGATCGAAATGACCGCATTGCCGTTGTCATCAACATCGATCAGACTTTTCAGGGCTTCCCAATTCGGGATATCAAAGCTGCTGAGATCAATCTGGTCTTCGGAAATATCGAAATCGGTAACGCGGTCCTTGCCCGATGATCCATTGAAAATGAATGTATCCGCACCAGAACCACCGGAAATCACATCATTCCCGGCACCGGCATTAATCAGGTCATCGCCCGCACCACCAATAATGGTGTTTGCCGCGCTGGAACCGGTCAGAACATCGTCAAAATCCGACCCGATGGCATTTTCGATTTCCTTAAGCGTATCAGTCCCATCACTGCCGACGGCCGCCCCCGACCCCAAATTGACCTGAACACCACTGTCGCTGTCAGCATAACTGACGGTATCGGAACCGGTGCCACCAACAAGGGAATCATTCCCGGCACCACCAATCAGCGTATCGTTACCCGATCCGCCAGAAAGAAGGTCATCACCATCACGGCCATCAAGGATATCGTCGCCCGCACCGCCCGAAAGAACGTTATTGGCATCATCCCCGGAAAGGGTGTCGTTAAAGGCTGAACCCGAAGCATTTTCAAAATTGGCCAGCGTATCATTACCGCCGCCACCCGTTGCAGTCCCACTTGCCAAATCAACAGTTACACCGCTGGAAACGCCTTGGAAGGAAACGGTATCGACACCGTCGCCACCATCAAGAACATCTGTTCCCGCACCGCCAACAATCGTGTCATTGCCAATCCCGCCATCAATGACATCGTCACCAACACCACCGGAAAGATTATCATTACCCGCACCACCCAAAATGGTGTCATTTCCGGCATTACCCTGAACGATATCATCGCCGCCCTTGGCATCGATCACGTCGCTGCGGCTGGTGCCAACAAGGTTGTCCCTGTTTTCGGTCCCATCAAGAGAACGAAGACCATCAAAGTTTTTAAAGGTCAGGCTGTCAGGGCTAACACCCTGTAAGGTAACCACTGAATCACCAATGGTGATGGTGGCATTGCCTTCGGCGTCTTCGCCGATAAAATCCACAACATCGGAAAACAGTTCAAGGCCATCAATGCCGTCGATCTCGATAATGTCCGTTGCAGGATCAAAATCAGTGATCAGGTCATTATCGCTATCGGCCGAAATGACAAATGTATCGACACCCGTACCGCCCGAAAGCGTATCAGCACCGGCCCCGCCATTGATACGGTCATTCCCCGCACCCGCGTTCAGGATATCATCACCCGAACTGCCCAGCATGGTGTCATTGCCCGCCGAACCGTCGACCTGTTCAAAACCGTTAATCTGATCAACAAATCCGCTGCCGGTAACCGTACCGGCATCAAGATCAACCGTAACGCCACTGACCGGGGTTGCGACCACATCATCGCTATAGCTTAGCGTGTCAAAGCCATCACCACCCGAAAGCGTATCCGAACCAGCCCCGCCAAAGACGGTATCGTCACCCGCACCGGTTTCAATCACGTTATCGGCGGCATTGCCGCGCACAACATCATTGCCGTCGCCGGTACTAACGTTTTCGATCTCGGTCAGGGTATCATTACCATCCCCCGATGCGGTGCCCACACCAAGATTGACATCCATATCGGCATCAACTTCGGTGTAATCGGCCGTATCAACACCCGCCCCGCCAGCAAGGGTATCGTCGCCACCGCCACCAGCCAACGTGTCATTCCCGGCAAGACCGTTCAGGATGTTATCGCCGTCATCGCCGGTGATGACATCGGCATTTGCCGAACCGCGAACATTTTCAAAGTTTGAAATGCTCGACGAACCGGAATCTGTTTGCACGGTGCCCGCGCCAAGATCAACAACAGCACCGGTTTCAGTGCCAAGTGTAATCGTATCGATGCCGTCACCGCCATCAAGCGTATCGTCACCGCCGCCGCCCGCAACAACATCGTTGCCTGCCCCGGTCGAAAGAACGTTGTTGCCATTATTACCAACAACAACATCATTACCAGAACCGGTAACAATGTTTTCGACCCCGCTAACACGATCAACTTCGCCGGTGGTGTTATCGGTCACGGCGCCAGCGCCAAGATCAACCGTCTGCGCACCGTCACGCGCACTCAGATCAAGGGTGTCAGTACCCGAACCACCGATATAAGTGTCGTTGCCCGCCTCGGCGACAAAGGTATCGTCACCGGCACCACCATCAAGCGTATCATCGCCGGCGCGGCCCGTGATCGTATCACTGCCTGCACCGCCCTGAAGGACGTTGACACCGCTATCGCCGGAAATCGTGTCATCATAATTGGACCCGATGACATTTTCGATGCGATCAAGCACGTCATTGCCGTCGGCTCCGCTGGCGGTACCCGCCCCAAGATCAACAGTTACCGAGCCATTGGCACCTGAATAATCAACCGTATCAATGCCTTCCTGGCCGCGCAGGGTATCATCGCCCGCACCACCCGAAAGAGTGTCATTGCCATATCCGCCGGAAATAACATCGTCACCGCTGCCTCCGCCAAGAACATCGTTCCCGTCATAGCCATAAAGCGCGTCATCGCCATCGGTACCTTCGGCAACATCATCGCCATCGGTTTCGAAAATTCGGCCAAAGCCACGGAAATTATCCGCAACCAGACTGTCGGAGCTGACACCTTCAAGGGTCAGAACGCCCTGTTCGCCGAAATCAATAACCGTATTGCCATTGCCATCGTCGGAAATCATCGTTTGCAGAGACGCGAAATCGGTCACGCCCAGCTTTGAAAGGTCGACGGTGTCCTCGGCAATACTGAAATCGGTAACCGTATCGTTACCGAAATTCTCGGTCAGTTCGATATCATCCTTGCCGGTGCCGGTCGTCAGGGTATCGTCGCCCGCACCACCGGTCAGGGTATCAATACCATCACCACCCGACAGAACGTTATTGCCATCACTGCCGATAATGTGATCGTCGTGGTCGGAACCAACAACGTCTTCAACCATTTGCAGAACATCGTTGCCCGCACCACCGGTTGCCGTGCTTTGCGACAGATCGACAGTTACCGCATCGGTAGCATCACTATAACTGACGGTATCGGTGCCATCGCCACCCTGAATATGATCATTGCCAAGACCGCCGCGCAGGAAATCGTCGCCGGAGCCCCCCTGCAACACATCATCACCGGTGCCGCCGACCAAAAGATCACTACCTTCGCCGCCCTGCAAAATGTCATCTTCGGAACCGCCATAAAGGCTGTCATTGCCTTCACCGCCCTGAAGCACATCCTCGCCAGCGCCACCATCAAGGGTGTCATCGCCAAGACCGCCCTGAAGCACGTCATCGCCAACACCGCCATCAAGAACGTCGTCGCCAGCGCCCCCTTGCAAGGTGTCATCCCCGACAGCCCCGCCCAGGAAATCGGCGGCATCAGAACCATGAACAATGTCATTACCCGATGTCGGGGTGTTGTCATAAATATTGGTGTCGTCGCCCGAGTCATCACCGGAATCGGTTACACCGTCACCGGTCTCGCCTTCCGTGTCATCGGTGCCAGTGTCAGTTTCATCACCGGCATCGTTATTGCCCGTTTCGGCGCCATCACCGGAATCACCTTCGCCACTTGGCGCAACCGGATTGGATTGGTCTGCACCTGAATCACCTGTCAGCGGATCAGTTTCATCACCGGCTGCTTCACCAGCATCCTCATCAGATGTGCCCTCAGACGTATCATCCGTAGCGTTGTCATCAGCAGTTTCATCAGACGTCGCACCATCGCCAGACGTTTCGTCATCTGAACTGGTTTCAGGTGGCGCCCCGGCGCCAGCCTGAACACCGGCATTGGTATTTTCCTGCTCGGCTTCGGGTTGTTGGTCGCCATCCGTGGCGGTTTCGTCGCCTGTGACCGGGGTTTCATCGTCAAGAAGCACATCACCTGTGCCGTCCGAACCATCCGAACCCGTCAGGCCATCATCGCCCGATCCGCCAGCGCCCGACGCAGGATCACTTTCCGCCACGTCGGTTTCATCGGATGTGGCGGTATCTGTTTCTGCTTCACCTGTGGTGGTATCCCCGGCGTCGGTTCCGCCAGAATTGGTTGTACCCGCATCCGTTTCAGATGCGGCACCCCCCGTATCAGCAGCACCATCATCGGTTGCGTCACCTGTGGTATCATCGGCCCCGGCATCATCAGCCCCGGCTTCGCCAGTGGCGTCATCGACCGCCCCACCGGCCGTTTCATCAACCGGGTCATTGTCGGCATCCGAACCGGCACCGGTATCGCTGCCATCACTGCTGCCACCGGCAACAGGATCCGTCGTATCAGCGCCAGAAGTGTCGTCTGGTTCCGGGGTCGTGTCAGCACTGGCATCATCCGCACCGGCAGCGTCCGCACCCGAACCACCCGTCGCCGGGGTTGCACCACTAGCATCGCCAGTGGGTGTATCGTCCTGCGAATCGGAACTTTCAGGGCTGCCAGAATTCGCCGTGTCACCCGCGCCTTCATCACCACCAGACGCGGTATCTGTTTCGGTCCCGGAGGAATCAGACGTATCGGTCGAACCACCATCAGTTGCGGTGTCGGTCGTGGTGTCTGTATCGCTTTCGGTATCGGAACCCGTCGCATCCTGATCGGTGCCGGTTTCCATATTCGGGTTTGTGTTGTCGCTGTTGTCTGTATTGGTTGGGGAATCCGTTTCGCCATCGGTTTCCGTCTGGCCCGTTGTATCACCAGACGTGTTGGTGTTGTCGTCAGCTTCAGTTGCACCCCCGCTGCCTGCGGTTGTGTCACTCCCGGAACTGCCCGATGCCGAATCATCTTCGGAAGCGGCATCAACGGTTTCACCATCGGTTGCCGCCGTATCATCGGTTTCGGTCTGACTGCCGGTTTCTGAACCGGTTTGACCCGAATCACCCGTCGTCTGATCATCCGTGGCTTGGTCATCAGAGGCCGGATCACCAGAGGTATCATCGGAATTCACAGCATCGTCGGTATCACCGCCAGATACGTCATCTGAGTTACTTGGGCTGTCAGTCGTTGTAGCCTGATCGGTTTCGGTCTGACTTTTGGCCGCGCCGTTTTTCAGATCGACGACAACGCCGTTCCCGGCATCGCTGTAATCAAGCGTATTATTCCCGGTTCCGCCATCAAGGACATCATTTCCACCACCACCGGCAAGGGTATCGTCCCCGGCACCGCCCGAAAGGGTGTTATTACCAGCATCGCCGCGCAAAACATCATTGCCCGATGTGCCGCGCATATTTTCGATATTGCTGAAAGAAACCCGGTTATTGCCGGTGCTATCCGTTGCCGTGCCCGCCGAAAGATCGGCCGTTACGCCATCAGCCGCACCATCAAATGACAGCGTATCTTCACCGTCACCGCCATTAACAACATCAACCCCGCCATTCCCCGAAATCACATCATCGTCTGACGACCCATCCAAAAGATCGTCACCCGATGTGCCATCAATGACATTTTCATCGCCCGTGGCATCCCCGTCTGACGCATCCGCCGCCACATCGGTCAGTTGCGGTGCATCGACAAGGGTGATTTCCGAAAGTTGTTCAATGCTGATGCCATTAAGCGTCAGCTGATCGCCGGTCGCAAAGGTGATAACAACATTGCCCTGCCCGTCAACGCTCGCCAAGGACACCAGATCACCAGCATCATTGATGCCAAGACCGGAAAGCGCCAAATTGTCTTCGCCAAGGGTAAAATCGGTAACGGTTGCCTGACCAAAACCAGCCTGCAAAACGAATGTATCGCGACCTTCACCACCGGTTGCTTCATCCTGTCCCTCGCCCGGAATCAGGATATCATCGCCAGCACCACCGATCAGAGTGTTGTCGCCAGCATCGCCAATCAGGACATCGTTAAACGACGTGCCAATAACGTTTTGAATATTGGTGAAGACCTGTGTCGCAGGCGATTGGGAGCCGGACCCACCCGAAGGCGTCGAATCAGAATTGACCGCCGCGGCATCGTCTTCCGCGCGATCATCCAGGATCTGTTCGATATCGGCATCGGTCAGACCGGTGCCATCGTCTTGATTGGCGGGCGAGGCCAAGGCATTGCTCCCTACTTGGGATTAATTTTTAAATCCATTGCATCTTTGAAAGGCACATAGGCCATTCATATACCATGGTATAGACTAATCACATAACTCCATCAACAGGAGACACGCTGATTCCCTGTCTAATTAGATTTTTTTCATGTTTTATGTGAGTTTTAAAGACGAAAATCACCCCTGACAGAATCTGTCAGGTTGTATAGGGGGTCTAAGACGGTCCCGACTCGGAGCACCGTCGCCTATTGTTCGCGGAATGCGCGCTCAAAACTATCGGTGATCGGCGCAAAGAGATAAGCAAGGATAGTCCGCGCACCTGTAACGATTTCAAGCTGTGCAGCCATACCGGGCGACAAAATCATGCCTTCGTGTTCGGCCATACTTTCGGCATCAATCTCGATCATGGCCTGAAAATACGGACGGCCTTCCGGATCCGTCAATCGATCGGGTGAAATATCGGCAACAACACCTTTTACCGGCGCGAACCACCGCTGACTGAAGGCTGTCACCCGGATATTGACCTCGAGTCCCGCATGAACAACATCAATATCGTTGGGCGAAACCCGCGCTTCGATCACCAGCTTGTCGTCCTGCGGCACGATTTCAAGAATTTGCGCACCGGGCGGAATAACCCCGCCAATCGTTGTAAATTGCAGACTGGTTACCGTACCCGCACGCGGTGCCTTGATATCGGACCGCACCAAAATATCCTCGGCCGAGCGTAAACGTTCGCTCAGGTCGGAAATCTCGCCCTGAATGTCCCGAAGTTCAGTATTGATGGTTTGCAGATTGTCGCGCGTCAGCTGTGCCTGACTGGATTTAACCTGTTGGATTTGCTGTTCAATGCGGGCGATATCGGCGGAAAACCGCCCGATATTTCCCAGCACCTCGACCAAGCGGCTTTCAAGCTGCAACAATCGGGTCCGTCTGGCATAGCCAAGGTCAACCATTGGTTTGACCATCGCGAGCTCTTCCTTGACGATCCCGACCTGTTGCTCGGCGGCAATTTGCTGCTCGCGCGTGCCGACGATTTCGCGGCGCAATTCCTTGATCCGCTCGTCATAAAGCTCAAGCTCGCCGCGAAACGCATTGATCCGGCTGTCAAACAGGGTTTCCTGAGACTCGACAATACCCGCATAGCGCGGATCATCAAGCGGTGCCGGAAAAGACAACCGATCCTTGCCGCTGCGTTCGGCAAACAGGCGCGCCTGTGTCGCCAACGCATTAAGATAACGATTGTTGAGCAAGTCAAAACTGGCCCGCGCCCGTGTATCGTCAAGCCGGATCAGGACTTCGCCACCCTGCACACGCGTGCCATTACGCACCAAAATGTCGCGGATGATCCCGCCTTCAAGATGCTGTACGCTTTGACGGCCGGAAAATGGCGCAACCACGCCACTTGCGGTTGCGGCGGAATTGATCCTGGCTGTTGCCGCCCACAGAAATACCGATCCCACCCCAAGGATCAAAATCAAAAGCCCGATCCGCACCAGCGGTTTGACATCGGTTTCAAGTTCACGCGCAATCGGGAGCTGAACACCGGCCATTATGCCCCCCCGCGACGGCGACCAGCCGACCCTTCGACCACGCGAAGCTGTGGCGGATCACTGCGCTTTGGACGCGGCGCACCGGCGGATGGTTCTGGCGCCGGGGCGGACGACTGTGCAGCGGCACGATCGGCCTGCAAGGCCGCCTTGCGGGTTGCCGATTTTTCCCGCGCGCGCTCACGCACAGCTTTTGCCTCTGCCTCAAGCGCGGCTTCGCGGGCGGTTTTCCGCGCGCTCAATCGCTGCTTTTCCTGCTTTTCACGGGCAGCAAGGCGGTTTCTCTCGGCACGATCATCATCCTTTGGCACCGCTTTTTTGCGCGTAACCGGGCGCATGGTCATCATGGTACCACCCGGCGTCGGCTGCGGCGCCATTTCGCTGCGTGCGGCTCCGGCTTCTGCCGTTGTGGCGGTGCGGGCTGGCTTAACCGGCGCCTTTGCCGCAACAGACGCGGCACGCGCCGGGGCCTTGGCTGAAACCAGGGCTGGTTTTGATGGGGATATTGCCGCGGGCATCGGGGTTTGATGCCGCGGGGAATTCTTTTCAATAATCGGGCGCGGCGCATCCGGATTGGGCACGGCAATTTGTTTGGGCGTAATGCGCATCTGGCCATCCGCAACCGGGGCGACCCCAGCCGGAATATTGGCAGGAGCATTACCCGGGGCATTAATCGGCGGCGCTGCCATCTCAGGCTCAAAGGAGAGTGGCGGCGATGCCGGAACTGCCACCTGATCACCTTTACCACGCACCGGAACAACTTGAATCTGCCCATTGGCAAGGGCCAGAACCGCATCGGCACGCACCAGAATTTCGCGTTCGTGACTGACGATAAAGGTCGTGATCCCGGCACTGCGCACAATATCAATCAGGGCGCTGATATGGCTGACCCCCATGTCGTCAAGGGCCGTAGTCGGTTCATCAAGCAACAACAGGCGCGGCCGCCCAAACAGCGCCGCGGCAAGGGCAATCAATTGACGCTGCCCGCCCGAAAGGTTGCGCCCGCCCCGTTCGACCCGGGTTTCATACCCATCAGGAAGCTCAAGAATGAATTTATGCGCCCCGGCCAGTTCGGCCGCCTGAATGATATCGCGCATCTCGGCATTGCCAAGACGGGCGATATTTTCGGCAATCGTTCCGGGGAACAGAAACGGGTTTTGCGCCAGATAGCCGACCTGCGGCCCCAATTCACCGCGATCAATCCGTGATGCTTCCATTTCATCAAGTTTGATCGATCCTGATCCCGGCACCCAAATGCCCATGATCAGTTTCAAAAGCGCGGTTTTACCAACCCCGTTAAACCCGGCAATCGAAATCACCTGCCCCGGTCCGGTCTTAAACGAAAAGCCCTTGAACAAAACATTGCGGCTGCCCGGCGGAGCAAAGACCAGCCGGTCGGCCGTCACCGACATGCCACGCCCGCGCGGCAGCGGGGCCGCAATCGTCTGGCGGCTTTCAAGCAGGATTTTATTCAGGCGTTCGAACGAATTGCGCGCTGAATTCCAGCTGCGCCATGCCGAAACCGCCCCGTCAAACGGTGCAAGGCCGCGCATCCCCATGATCATCGATGCGACCATGATGCCAATCGTAATGCTTTCTGTCAGCACCAGATAGGCGCCAACCCCGATAAAGGTCACCTGCATCGAAAGCCGAATGAAATGCGACAATGTGGTCGATGTTCCGACCCGGCGACTTGATTGGCCTTCCCAATAAAGCGCATCGGACTGATCCGCCTGCCAGCGCTGACGAGCCGACGGGGTCATGCCCATCGCTTCCATCGCCTCGGCATTGCGGACATAGGTTTCTTCCTGCGCAATACCCCGGTTATGGCTTTCTTCGGATCGATCAACTGAAATCTTGGCGGCGGCTTCATTGGCAATCGCAATCAGGATCAGGATCCCCGCCCCGGCGCACGCCACAATGCCCAGGCGCGTATCAAAGATAAACACCACGCCGATATAGACCGGCGCCCACATGAAATCGATCAGGGTAAAAGGGCCAGAACCGGTCAGAAACCCGCGCAGACCATAAAGATCGCGCAGGGGGCGCTGGCGCATATTGTTGCCGCGCGCGGCCTGTTGCACCACATGGGCAAACAGATCGCCGCCAAGCCGAAGATCAAGTGCTGTCCCGACCCGGATCAACAGGCGAGAACGCAATTGTTCCATCGCCGCGATAAACATCAGAACCAGCACAATACCAAGCGTCAGCAGCAAAAGTGTATCGACACTGCGGCTTGAAAGTACCCGGTCAAACACCTGCATTGAATAAATCGGAATGACCATATTCAACATGTTGATGATCATGGAAAATCCACCGACAAGGGCTATCGACCGCCAGAACATACGTTCCAGCGGGGTCCGATCCGCTTCTCGTGCCGCGCCCGACTTGCGGGCCGACTGGATTTTATCCAGCAGGGCCATTGCGTTCCTTCCGTAACCCCGTTTTCATCCGTCATATCCATGCTGTCGAATTCCGACGCACGCGCCGACTGACCCGTGACACACCTGTCACAAGCTACCTATCCGATTGCATAAGCACTATTCTAGGGCAACATATAAGGATGTGTTAACAAATTCAGGAAATTCAACCATTTGCGGCGGATACAGCGTATGTTTCACGCACAGACGGTCCGATATAAAATCGCGAATCCGCGTCCCCAACAATCTGTCGCGTCTATTTGGCCTCAGGTGCAACTTATTGGCAAATCGTCCTTTTTGCGGATTTGAATTGCTCCAGCTCAAATCCACAAACCGGCATTGTCTTTAATATCGGGTCCAACACCCGCTATGCTGATGGCAATCACAATGTCCAGGAACAATTCCCTATCCCCTTGCTGTCGGCATTACAAAAGAACAAATCTTTAGTCAAAGACGTCCCTTCGAAACGATAGAATCGGCGGGAATAGAATCGGAAAACCGGATGGAAAACGAAAAACCAAACCTGCCCGTCTTTCTTCAGCAATTTCTGGCAATCAGCCCGGGCGGCGTTTCGCATACCGTGCCGCTGATGGCCTGTATGGCCGGTGTTCTGGCAACCTGTGCCTGGATGCTGGGCGGGGTATCGATGGCCATTTCGGCGGCCATTGCCGTTGCCCTGATGCTGGCAGTCGCACCGATGATTTCGCCAGACGTCCTGATGAAACTTTTGCGCGCCCGTCCGCTTGATATCGCGGCCTATCCTGCGATCTACGAAATGGCCGCGATGCTCGCCCACCGCGCCGGGCTTGATTACCTGCCAAAACTTTTTCTGTTGCCGGGCAAAGGAGTCAATGCCATCACCACCGGCACCGCCGGGGATACAACCATCGCCATTTCAAGCGATGCCCTGCATGGACTTTCCCCGCGCCAGATGCGCGCCGTTCTTGCCCATGAAATCGCCCATGCATGGCATGGTGATACCCGTATATTGCTGATGACCGATGTGCTGTATCGCGCAACATGGACGATTGCCCTGTTCGGATTGATGGTTTTCATCTTCGGCAGTTTTAATCCCCCCGCATGGATGATCATCGTTTTTGGGACGATACCGACCATCAGTTTCCTGCTGCAACGGGCCGTCATTCGCGACCGTGAATTTGCCGCCGATCACGGGGCAAGTGATCTTTTGAATGGCCCCGAAGACATGATTGATGCGTTGCTTCATATCGATAAGATTAATCGCAAACGCCTCGGCCTGATCCCGTATCGCAGCACACAGCCGCCGTCTCTGCTTGACACCCACCCGTCGGTCAAAGTCCGCATTGAAGCCCTACGCGGTATTAACCCCGGCACTTGGCAGAAATTCTTTGAAACACGCCGCCCACCCGGCACAACCTGATTGCCCCCAAAGCACGTAAAACCATGTCCGGCCCCGATGGATCGGGTTTCGCGACCAATATAATCGTTTACCTTGTCGTATCGGCCCGATATACGGCCCCAACTTTACAGGGGGACAAACCGGTTTGGGATTGTCACTATGTTGTCCTGCCCCAACAGGCCCATAAGCACAAAAAGGACAAAGGAAACCGATGCCAAGCCTTGATATGCTCGCGGAACTGATCCCGATCTTTGTCACCTTGTTTGTGATTGTGGACCCGCTGGGCCTTGTTCCGGTTTTCATCGTCCTGACGCAGGGGACCAATGCCGCCCATCGCCGTCGCATGGCGGTTCGGGCCTGCATCACCAGTTTCCTGATCCTTGCGACCTTTGCCGTTGTCGGTGAAAGCGTGCTTGGCATTTTTGGCATTCACATGCCGGCATTTCGTATTTCAGGCGGCACGCTTTTGTTCCTGATCGCGCTTGAAATGCTGTTTGAACGGCGCAGCCAGAAACGCAACCAGCGTGCTGAACAGGTCCATCAGGAACTTGAAGATGAACACGATCTGGATCAGCAGATCGAAGCCTCCAAACCGGCACAAGACGAAGAAGAACCAGACGATATTTCGATCTTTCCGATGTCGATCCCGTTTCTGGCCGGTCCCGGTTCGATTGCAACTGTCATGCTGTTGATGGGCCGGTATCAAGACAGCGTCGTGATGCAAGTCAGCGTCGTCGCCGTTGTTGGCCTTGTCATGCTATGCGCGCTGACCATGTTCCTGCTGTCGGGTATTGTCGCCAAACGCCTTAGCCCGACGGTCGCCACCGTGATCTCGCGACTGCTGGGCATGATCCTTGCTGCCCTTGCCATCCAATTCATCATTGATGGCATCAAACAGGCGTTTTTCTAAAACACCAACGGCGGCAATATTACCGAATTACCGCGCGCTCCAAACATAACCGGCATAACCAATCAGCATCACAATGCCGATACCCCGCCCGATCACCGGGCGGCGCAATAACAGGGTCAGGACCAGCGACACGGCAATCATCACCGGCAAGTCAAAGGTTATGAACCGGCTGGCAACCGGAATGGGTGCGATGACCGCTGTCAGCCCAAGAATACCAAGGATGTTGAAAATATTCGATCCGACGATATTGCCAATCGCGATTTCGGATTGTTTGCGAAGGGCAGCGATTAATGACGTCGCCAATTCCGGCAAGGACGTCCCGACGGCGACAATGGTCAGTCCGATAAAGGCCTCGGACACGCCAAAGGTCCGGGCAATCGTCACCGCACCATCAACCATAAAATCCGCCCCGACCATCAAAGCAGCCAAACCGCCCACAACCCAGACCAGTGCCACGGGCATCGCCATCTGCGGTCTATCGCCAAGGGATGAAAGATCATTTTCATCCGCAATTGGTGCCTTGCGCGACTGGCGATAGGCAAACACAAGATAGGCCACCAGTGCGATAAACAGGATCATCCCGGCGACACGGCCAATCTCGCCAAGGGCGAAAACCGGGATCAGCACAACGGCGGCCACCATCATAACCGCAGTATCACGTTTAAGCGTATCGCCCGAAACCCGGATCGGCCAGACAAGGCTGGATAAACCGACAATCAGCAAAATATTGGCGATATTTGATCCGATCACATTGCCCAGCGCAATATCAGGCACTCCGCGCAGGGCCGCCCCGACCGAAACCAGCAATTCCGGCGTCGAGGTACCGAACCCAACCACCGTCAACCCGATCAAAAGCGGCGGCATCGCCATACGCTGCGCAATCCCGACGCTGCCCCGCACCAAGGCTTCACCGCCGAAAAACAAGCCAACAAGCCCGCCCAGCACCATCAGATATTCCAAAACGCATCCCCCATGATCGGCATTGAGCACAACACAGCTAACACCACAGAGCGCAGATGTGTGGGGCCGCGCCGACAAGCGCAAGCCTGTCCCGAAAACATTCCCGCCAAACACAAACCGACCGGAATATTATTGATGGGGAACGATGAAAGCTGCGCCCTGAGACAGGTCGCACCGTCACCGGATACCCTTTGTGATCCTGTATGCGTGAACCATCCTGCGGCGGACACTTAATCGCCAAACGTCTTGGCCCGACAGCGGCTTTCTGATCGGTCATTGTGCCACACCTTAAAACGTCACCAACCGCCCCCTCTGATTTTCAAAAACCACTAGCCCTTTAGCCCGGCATGGGCCAATGCCGCAATAAGGTCGGTGCGTGTCACAATGCCGATAATCCGGTTATCCTCAACAATCGGAACCGCTTCGCATGCTCCATCCGCCATAAGGGGCAGTAATGCCGCAATAGGAGTACTTGCCGTTGCGCGCGGCTCTGTTACCGACATAATTTCATTTGCGCGGACTGGTGCATTACGCCGACGATCAATCAGGCGGGCCATCGCCGAAAGCAATCCTCGATCAAGACGCAGGGCGTCTTCTCTTGCGCGTCTAATCAGGTGTATTTGAAAAATCACCCCGATGAACCGGCCATCACCTTGGATAACCGGCAATGACGTAAAACCATGGCGACGAAAAAGGTCGGCAACATCACTCAATGGTGTTTCGGCATCAACGGTTACAAGATCACGTGACATGATTTGTTCCGCTGTAAGAGGACCGACCTGGTGGGCCGCAACCTGAATTTCCGCCGCACCAATCAACCGTGCAAGATCTTCAACACCAAGATTAAGCGATTGCCGGTACTGTTGCAAAATAGTGTTGAGTTCGGCCTCATCCAAACCAAGTCGCTCAATCGGTGGACGATCAGCCGTCAGATGCGGCCCCCTGTCATCAAAATGCCGAAGCGGATATTTTCTGCCTGTTGCACGGGCATAAAGTACTGCTGTCAACACAAGCATACTCGTAATCACCGCCACCGGCGTTACAACAAAGCGAAATCCAAGTTCCATGACCATATCGGGGTTCATCGCGGCAACCATCGCCACCGCACCGCCCGGTGGATGAACAGCACGCGCCAATATCATCCCCACGATAGCAAGCCCGACAGCAACCGCCACACGCAAAGCCGGATCATGAATGACATAACAGATAGCCACGCCAACAAAGGCAGCAACACTGTTACCCACGATTGCCGACCATGGCTGCGCCAACGGACTATTGGGAACCGCAAACAAAAGGACCGCCGACGCCCCGAAAGGCGCAATCAGGTATAGTCCAACATCATGTAAATCAAAGAATGACAACGCGAACCCGACAACCCCAAGCCCGATCAGCGCCCCACCCCCGGCACGCACAGCCTCTCTGGTCGTGCTGACCGGAATCGCCGGATAAAGCACGCGAAATCTGCTTGGTTTCATCAGAATGTTTCGTTTCCTTGTTCAAGATTGAACATAAAATTATTGTTTATTTTTAAATAGTTCTAATTTTTCTCGTAGTTATAATCAGCTCCCCCGTCAATATCCAAAACAGCACTCGTCAGACAAAAAAAAGGGAGGACAACCTGCCCTCCCTTCATACTTTCACCTGTCAGATGATCAATCCCAGCGCTTCGTCGCGCGGATGATGGCATCGGTATCGATCTGATAGTGTTTATACAGATCGATGCTATCCCCACACTGGCCAAAGTTATTCACCCCAAGCGGTGCCACCGCATGACCCCGGACAGAACCAAGCCACGCCATTGCCGCCGGATGGCCATCAATCACCGTGACAAGACGGGCATCCGATGCCAGCGGTTTCAAAAGATTTTCGATATGCGACATCGTGCCAGACGCTTTGCCTTCAAGGCGGGTGCGTTCCAAATCCTGCCATTCGTTATATAGCCGATCGGTCGAGGTCACAGCCAAAAGCCCGATGCCCGGATGATCGACAGAAAGCTTTTCCCAGGCGGCAATCGCTTCGGGGGCCATCGCCCCGCAATAGGCAATTGCCATTTTGCAATCCTTGCCCGGTTCACGCAGCCAGTACCCGCCCGATACGATTTGTGATTTGGTCTCATTGGAAAGGTCACGATCCGGCTGGGCCACCGGCTTGGTCGACAGGCGCAGGTAAACCGACCCGCCATCGGGATTTTGCAAATGATCAAACGACCAGCCCATGATGGTGGCAACCTCATCGCCAAAGCTTGGCTCGAAACTGGTCAGCCCCGGCTGGCCCATACCGATCATGGGTGTGCTAATCGATTGATGCGCCCCGCCTTCGGGTGCCAGCGAAATACCACTTGGTGTGGCCACCACCATAAAGCGCGCATCCTGATAACAGGCATAATTCAGCGCATCCAACCCGCGCGCAATGAACGGATCATAAAGGGTTCCAATCGGGAACAGACGCTGACCAAACAGGCTGTGAGACAGGCCAAGGGCGGCAAGATTCAGGAACAAATTGTTTTCGGCAATGCCCAGTTCGACATGCTGGCCTTCGGGCGATCTGATCCATTTCTGGGCCGAGGGGACCTTGCGTTCGCGGAATTCATCGGCAAGGTTTTCACGGCCAAACAAACCACGCTGATTTACAAACCCGCCAAGATTGGTTGAAACCGTGACGTCCGGCGATGTGGTAACGATACGGTCCGCAAGATCGCAGTCTTTCATCTTGGCCAGTTCGTTCAGGATTTTACCAAAAACCTCCTGCGTGCTTGAGGTTTCAACCCGCGCATAGGGCATTGCGGGAATATCAATCACCGTCGCCAGCTTTTTGCGCGCTTTGCCGTCATTAAATGGGGCTGCATCGATAAAGGCCCGGATTTTATCCTCTGCCATATCAAGACCGGCGGCATAATCCCATTCCTGCCCGTCGCTGATATTGTTTTGTTTTTTAAATGCATCCATTTGCGGCACATTCATCAGGCCCGCATGATTATCCTTATGCCCCTGCAACGGTGTGCCATACCCCTTGACCGTATAGGCGATAAAGATCGTCGGTTTGTCGTTTGGCACCGCATCAAATGCGTTCAGCACCGCTTCCATGCAATGCCCGCCCAGATTGGTCATCAGATCATGCAGGGCATCGTCGTCATAATCGCCAAGCAGGCTTGTCAGCGCATTGTCACCGGGCATATCGCCCAATATCTGTTTGCGCCATGCGGCACCGCCTTGGAACGTCAGCGCGGAATAGACATCATTCGGGGCTTCGTTCAGCCATTTTTTCAACGCCTTGCCGCCCGGCTTGGCAAAGGCATCGTGAAGTTTACGACCATATTTGATTGTGATCACATTCCAGCCAACCGCGCGGAAAAACCGGCCAATGACGCGAAACAGATGCGCATCGATCATACCATCCAGGCTTTGACGGTTATAATCGATCACCCACCAGACATTGCGAATGTCATGTTTCCAGGTATCAAGCAGCGCTTCGTAAATATTGCCTTCGTCAAGTTCGGCATCGCCAACAAGGGCAACCATGCGACCGGGTTTTTCACCGCGCGGCAGCATATCCTTATAGCGCAGGTAATCCTGCGTCAGCGCAGCAAAATTGGTGACCGCCGCGCCAAGCCCGACCGAACCAGTCGAAAAATCAACAACATCGCCATCCTTGGTCCGCGACGGATAGGATTGCGCCCCGCCAAAGGCGCGGAAGTTTTCCAGCTTTTCTTTCGTCTGGCGACCAAACAGGTAATTGATCGCATGAAAGACCGGCGATGCATGCGGTTTGACCGCAATCCGGTCTTGCGGACGCAGCACATTAAAATAAAGCGCCGTCATCAATGTCGTCATCGACGCACAGCTGGCCTGATGGCCGCCAACCTTGATACCATCGCGTTTCGGACGAATATGATTGGCGTTATGGATGGTCCAGCTTGATAGCCAGCGCACCTTTTTTTCAATCTGCCCCAGCATTGCAAGGTCTTTGGCCGCCACACGCCCGGTCGAACTTGCTTCGATCATTTCGCCGATTTCTGGGGTGCTATTTTGTGCTGACATCTTTCTCTCGCCTTTTGGGTTACCCTTTGCGCCCGGATGCCAGTGCAATGCGGGCTGCAACATTTCGGTATTGAATTACCGATTTTTAAGACACTCCGCAGAAAATCAAGATTCCACAGGTGCATTTCACATAAGATTAGACACTTTCGGTCCGGTCTTTGAACTTCACGCGAAGGTTTGGTCGAACATGTCGAATTTCCCGCCGGTAACAAAATTTCGCGAAACGGGTTGGTGCCTGTTCGCGGCGACGATTCGCACGCCCCGTCGGGACAGAATCTGTTTCTTACAACCTCCAGCGCGACCGCAACGCCCCCTGTCACCCGCAATGCTGTGCCGGTGAAACCATGAAAACACGCGCCGGATTCATAGCCATTTTGTTGACAATCCTGTTTGGCGTGACGGCCGTTTACGCCACGATTGCCGCCACCGCCAATGCTCAGACCATCAAGGCCCGCTTGCCAATGGCGAATTATTCGCCCTATTGCAAAGGCGAGATCAGTTGGGCGGAACATTCCGAATATCACATTGAACTATTACGTCTTGCGATCCGCTATAGCGGCCAGGACATCGATCTGGTGCCGGTTTGCATGGAATATCCTACCGAAGCCAGGCGGGTCAGCATGCTTAAAACCAACGATCTGATTAATGTCGTTTTCTTTGGCACCACACCATCACGCGAAGCCGGCCTGCTGCCGGTCTATGTTCCGATCTATCTTGGGACGACGGGATTGCGCCTGTTTTTAACCCGCCCCGACATCAGTCAAAAACTTGCACAGGTTCGCACCATCCGTGACCTTCAAGGTTTTAGCATGGGCCAGGGACTTGGCTGGCCGGATGTGGAAATCCTTAAACGCAATGGGTTTGACGTCACCGGCGGGCGATACAAGGCCTTGCACGAAATGCTTCATGCCAAGCGGTTTGATCTTTATCCGCGCGCTTATTGGCAAATTGCGGCGGAACAAAAATGGATGAGCTATCGCGCCCCTGACATCATGATCGATACCAATGTCGCGCTGTATTACCCCCAGCCGATCTATATCTTTGCCAGTCCCTTTGCGCCGGACCTTCGTGATGCAATTAAAACCGGCCTTGAACGCGCCCATCAAGACGGCAAAATACTGGAACTGCTGCAACGCCATCCGCAAACCGCACCATCTTTTGCAGAACTCGACCTTAAGGCGCTGCGCATCATCGAAATTGACAACCCGCTTTTGCCCGCCAGATCACGGCTGGCCCTTGCAAAATACTCGCTGATCCACACGCTTGGCCTGTCGAACCCCCTTCCGGAAAGCACGATCAATCACGAAGATTAAGCACCGCGCTTCGCACAAAATCACACTGGCCCGCCCGGCAAAACCGGGCGGGCCAGAAAAACTTGATGTTGTGATTACTCTGCCGCAATCGCCATCTGATCGCCATCCAGCGCCTGTTCCAGATCGGCCAGAATATCGTCGATGCTTTCGAGCCCGGCCGACAGACGGATCAGGCCATCGGTGATCTGATACTCGGCGCGCTCTTCGGGCGTATAGGTCGAATGGGTCATCGATGCCGGATGCTGGATCAGGGTTTCGGCATCGCCAAGGCTGACCGCGCGCGTGATCATGTTAAGGCCGTTCATCAGTTTACGGCCTTCTTCGATCCCGCCTTTAAGCTCAAACGCGATCATGCCGCCAAAGCGGGCCATCTGTTTTTTGGCCAGATCATGCTGATCAAAACTTTTAAGGCCGGGATAGAAAACGCGGTCAACCTTTGGATGGTTTTCAAGAAAATCGGCGATTTTCTCGGCATTGTCGCAATGACGTTCCATCCGCAGTTCAAGCGTTTTAAGGCCGCGCATCACAAGGTTGGCATCTTGGGGCGACAAAACCGCCCCGGTCATGTCTTTGAGTCCAACCAAGCGCACCTGTTCCATATCTTCGGCACAGCCAATCACAGCACCCGCCATAAGATCACCATGCCCACCCAGATATTTGGTTGCCGAATGGACAACAATATCCGCCCCCAGTTCAATCGGGCGCTGTAAATACGGTGTGCAATAGGTGTTATCGACTACGACCTTGGCGCCATGTTGATGGGCGATTTTCGAAATCGCATCGATATCGACAAGACGCATATTCGGGTTTGCCGGGGTTTCGAAATAGACAATCTTGGTCTTGTCTGAAATCGCCGCTTCAAGGTTTTTCGGATCGGTCAGATCGACATGAGTGTGCTTGATGCCAAACTTTTCCAAACCATGCCGGAAAAAGGCAAATGTGCAGCCATATAAGGTGCGATCGACAATGATCTCGTCACCCGGCGCGATAAAGGTCCAGAAAACCGATGTGATTGCCCCCATGCCCGATGCGGTCGCAACGGCCGTTTCGCCGCCTTCAAGCACCGCAAGGCGGCTTTCAAGCAGCGCCAGCGTCGGGTTGCCAATGCGCGAATAGATAAAGCCCTGTTCTTCACCGGCAAACATCCGCCCACCCTGTTCGGCGGTTTCAAAGGCAAAGGTCGAAGACATATAAACCGGCGGGTTCAACGCGCCATTATGGCTTTGCGGGTTATATCCATGATGGATGGCGCGGGTGGCGAAACCGGATTTTGTATTGCGCAAATCAGACATGGAAATCTCCCGTAATTTAAAGTGTTCTGCCTTAACCTCCGCAAAGCCCATGCCAGAAATAAAAATCTTTCATTTTCAATAGCTTAGCGAAATCTCGCCATTGCCATGTGTAAACTTAAGTTTACACACATCCACATCACACCAGTCCCTTTGGTAAAATCACTGGAAAACAGCGGGTTAGGTCTGTATACTTTTCGATACAGTGTAAACTTTTTGGTACAGTCATGCGATTTGAGATCACGGGCGAGAACCGGCTTGGCATCACGCGCGACGTTGTGAACGTCCTGACGGATTTCAAACTCGACATCCGCACCTTCGAAGTCACAACCCATCATATTTTTGCCGATATACCGGGGCTTCGCAGTGATCGGTTTGCCTTGGTAACCCATCGATTGCTGCAATTACCCGGTGTTAGTGCCGTTACCCCGATTGATCGACTGCCGACCGAACGCCGACGTGCCTTGCTGCATGCGACGCTGGCCGCGCTTGGCGATCCGGTAATTGCAGTTGATGCCAGCGGCTTGATCGCACAGGCCAATCCCGCCGCCCAGGATATTGCCGGATCACCGGATGCACCACTGCGCGACCGGCCTCTTTCGGATTTCCTGACCGATCCGGATATTAACGATTTACGCCAAAGCCAGTTCCGCCTGCCCGAACGCGAAGTCATCCTGGGCGGGCAGACCTATTTATTGCAGGTCGAACCAATTGGCCATGTTGATGATGGCACGGATAGCGCCGATGACGCCCCATGGGGCGGGGTAATGGTTTTTCACCGGGCCGCACGGCTTGGCCGGGTAATGACGGCACTTCAGGATCGCAGCCATACCGAGTTTGACGACATTATCGGTGACAGCAAAATCATGGGCCGGATCAAGGCACATGCAAAACGGTTGGCATCAGTGGATGCGCCGCTTTTGATCCTTGGCGAAACCGGCACCGGCAAGGAACTTTTCGCCCGCGCCTGCCACCGGGCAAGCAACCGCGCCGATCAACCGTTTCTGGCGCTAAACTGTGCCGCCATGCCCGAAGGCTTGGCCGAAAGCGAGCTGTTTGGCTATGCCGCCGGGGCGTTTACCAGCGCACGACGCGGTGGCAAGCCGGGTTTGCTTGAACTGGCCGATGGCGGCACGTTGTTTTTGGATGAAATCGGTGAATTGACGCCGTATTTACAAGCCAAATTGCTGCGCGTTTTGCAAGACGGCCGATTTCGGCGCGTCGGTGGCACCGATGAAATTGCCGTTGATGTCCGCATCATCAGCGCGACCAACCGCGATCTTGAAACCATGTCGCATCAAGGCACATTCCGCGAGGACCTTTATTTCCGGCTCAACGTGCTTGGCATTACCTTGCCGCCGCTCCGCGACCGGCGCGAAGACATTGGTGAACTCGCCAATTATTTCGTCACCCGCACCGCCCGGCAAACGGAACGTGACGCGCCACGCATTGCCAAAGATGCCCTTTCCTGGCTTACACACCACGATTGGCCCGGCAATGTGCGCGAATTGGAAAACATCCTGTTTCGCGCAGTTGCGCTTTTGGATGGTGATATCCTGACTGCGCGCGACCTTAGCACAGCAGCCAGCGGCACATTTGGTGCCCCCGCCCATGAGGTATCTAAGGTCGACGCCATCAGCACCGGAGCACCCAAAACCAGCTCAACCGGCAGCACCGCGAATGACCCCATCAGCATTGCCATGGCACAGGAAAGCTTTGGCGCGGGCATGGATATGCTGGAACGTGAAATGCTGACGCGGCTGTATCCGGATTATCCCAGCTCGCGCAAACTGGCCGACCGGCTTGGCCTGTCGCATACAGCAGTCGCGCGCAAGCTTCGCAAATACGGCATCAGCGGTTAATCTTGCCACCTTCATTGCAGTGCGGCATGATCTGACTAACTTAACAAGAGGATCAACTCCTCACCCCACAGGGAGAAACATCATGCTGACAGGTAAACGCGCACTTGTAACCGGATCAACCAGCGGCATCGGACTGGCCATGGCAAAGGCCCTTGCCGGGGCCGGGGCGGATGTGATGCTGAACGGCTTTGGCGACAAAGACGCGATTGAGGCCACCCGCACATCGCTTGAAACCGAATTTGGCGTGACGGCGCATTATAACGGTGCGGACCTGTCCAAGCCCGATCAGATCGAAGCGATGATGAAGGATGCGGCGGCTAAATTTGGCGGTGTTGATATCCTGATCAATAATGCTGGCATTCAGTACACCGCCCTGATCGAAGATTTCCCGCCGGAAAAATGGGATGCGATTATTGCGATCAACCTGACCTCGGCCTTTCACACCATCCGTTTTGCCCTGCCATATATGAAGCAACGCAACTGGGGCCGGATCATCAACACCGCCTCGGCACATGGCCTTGTCGCATCGGTGCAAAAGGCCGCCTATGTCGCGGCCAAACACGGTATCATGGGCCTGACCAAGGTCACCGCCCTTGAAACGGCTGAAAGCGGCATCACGGCCAATTCAATTTGCCCCGGCTGGGTGCGCACCGAACTGGTCGAACGCCAGATCGAAGCCAAAGCCAAGGAAGCCGGTATTTCCATCGAAGAAGCCGCAACCAACTTGGTGTCAGACAAACACCCGTCCAAACAATTCGTCACCCCGGAACAAATCGGCCAGACCGCCCTGTTCCTGTGTTCCGACGCGGCAAGTCAGATGACGGGGACGCATATGTCGGTTGATGGTGGCTGGACGGCGCAATAGTCACCCGAACATCTGTTCTGATACCGAATGGTTTCATTCTTGCGACCTCATAAAATGACGCCATTTGGTATCAAAACTACCCCAAATACCGTCCCAAATGCTCCACTAGCATTCTGATCTTGGGGCTGAGATGGCGGTTGGTCGGATACAGCGCCCAGATACCTTCGTCAGAGGGTTGATATCGGGTCAAAACGGGGATCAGGTCACCGCTGGCGATCCACGGATCGACGTAATAATCGGGTAGCTGGACAATGCCGATACCCTTGCGCGCCGCATCCAGAAGCGCTTGCCCGCTATTGGCATGAATGCTGCCGTGGATGCGGATATTGCGTTCGCGGCCGTCTTCTTCAAACCGCCAGTAATCCAGCGTGCCGACAAGACAGTTATGACGTGCCAATTCCGAAAGCGAATGCGGCTCGCCGCGTTTGGAAAGATAGGATGGGGCCGCACAGACATAAAGCCTGCGGGTCGAAAGCTGCTGGCTCATCATGCTACCCGGTGTGCTGTCAAGCCGCCCCAGACGAATGGCCATGTCATAGCCTTCGAGTACCAGATCAAGTTTCTGATTGCTAAAGCGGCACTGGACTTCAAGCTCGGGATAGCGGGCGACGAAATCATTGACCAGCGGGGCGATCACGGTTTCGCCGTACGTGGTCGGGGCGGTCAGCTTCAGCTTGCCGCGCGGTAATTGCGTTAACGTGCCGATGGCGCGTTCAGCGTCCTGAAGCCCATCAAGCAATTGACGGCAATGCTGATAATAGACCTGCCCGGCTTCGGTCGCGCTGACCTTGCGCGTGGTGCGGTAAAACAGTTGCACGCCCAACTTTGCCTCGAGTGCTGTGATCTGGCGGCTGACCTGCGCAACTGAAATGCCAAGCTGATTTGCAGCACGAGTAAAGCTTTGGCGTTCCGTCACGGCGACAAATTCGCTGATCCCATCCCATGCATTCATTATTACACCACAGTAAAAGTTATTTACGAAATCACCGGATTATCATGAGTGCAGAAACAAATAAACTGAAGCCATAATTTCAGACATGCCGCCCGCAAAGCGACAAAAAAGCACAAGGAATTCCGCCATGAGCCTCGACACCATTACCTGCAAAGCCGCCATTGCCTGGGAAGCAGGCAAACCGTTATCGGTTGAAGAGGTTCAGGTTGCCCCGCCCAAGGCCGGTGAAGTTCGCGTGCGCATCATTGCCACCGGCGTTTGCCATACCGATGCCTTTACCCTTTCGGGGGACGATCCCGAGGGTATTTTCCCGGCCATTCTTGGCCATGAAGGCGGCGGCATTGTTGAATCAATTGGCGAGGGCGTTACCAGCGTTGTGGTTGGCGATCATGTCATCCCGCTTTACACCCCGGAATGTGGCGAGTGCAAATTCTGCAAATCGGGCAAAACCAATCTGTGTCAGAAAATCCGTGCCACACAGGGCAAGGGCCTGATGCCCGATGGCACCACGCGTTTCTCGCAGAATGGCAAGCCGATTTTCCATTACATGGGGTGTTCTACGTTTTCGGAATATACCGTGTTGCCGGAAATCTCGATTGCCAAGGTCAATAAATCCGCCCCGCTAGAAGAAGTTTGCCTGCTTGGTTGCGGGGTCACCACCGGCATGGGGGCCACAGTTAATGCGGCCAGGGTGCAAAAAGGTGACTCCGTGGCCATTTTTGGTCTGGGCGGCATCGGGCTTTCGGCGATTATCGGCGCACAGATGGCCGGGGCCGGGCGCATTCTTGCCATCGATATCAACGAAAAGAAATTCGATCTGGCGACCCAGCTTGGCGCGACCGATTGCATCAACCCCAAGAAATTCGACAAACCCATTCAGGACGTCATTGTTGAAATGACCGATGGCGGGGTTGATTGGAGTTTCGAGTGCATTGGCAATGTCAATTTGATGCGCTCGGCCCTTGAATGTTGCCACAAGGGCTGGGGCGAATCCGTGATTATCGGGGTTGCCGGGGCCGGTCAGGAAATTTCCACCCGCCCGTTCCAACTGGTGACCGGTCGCGTCTGGCGCGGCACCGCCTTTGGCGGGGTCAAGGGCCGTTCCCAATTGCCCGATTATGTTGAACGCTATCTGGCTGGTGAGTTTAAATTATCCGATTTCATCACCCACACCATGAAGCTTGAAGATATCAATGATGCCTTTGACCTGATGCATTCAGGCGAAAGCATTCGTTCGGTTATTCATTACTAAGCCCGGTCTTTTTACGAATAACATCCATTATTTTGGTTTAATTCCGAAATAATGGATGAATAGGAGATAAAACATGGGCATTGAAAATTCATCCAGCAACAAGGTCTTTGGCGGCTGGCACAAGCAATATACCCATCGTTCAGATGTTCTGGGCTGCGATATGCGGTTTGCCATTTTCCTGCCGCGTCAGGCCGGAACCGGCAACCGTGTGCCGGTGATGTATTGGTTATCGGGGCTGACCTGCACCGATGAAAACTTCATGCAAAAGGCCGCTGCGTTTCGCACTGCAAGCGAACTTGGCATTGCCATTGTCGCCCCTGATACCAGCCCGCGTGGCGATCACGTTCCCGATGATCCAGATGAAGCCTATGATTTTGGCAAGGGGGCAGGGTTTTATGTTAACGCGACACAAGACCCGTGGGCGCGCAATTACCGCATGTATGACTACATCACCAAGGAACTTCCGGCCCTTGTCCGCGATCATTTTCCGATTTCTGATGATACGGTGATTTCCGGCCATTCCATGGGCGGGCATGGCGCGTTGATGATGGCGCTTCGCAATCCCGGCATGTTTAAATCGGTTACCGCTTTTGCCCCGATTGCAAACCCGATCAATTGCCCGTGGGGCCAAAAGGCGCTGGGCAATTATCTGGGCACGGACAAATCAAACTGGAAAGCCTGGGATAGTTCCGAACTGATGAAACTTGCCATCAGTAAAGATAGCCAAACCCCGGCCCTTGTCGATCAGGGCGATGCGGATGGCTTCCTGACCGAACAGCTAAAACCCGATACCCTGTTTGCCGCGGCCAGTCAGGTCAACTATCCGCTGAACCTGCGCATGCATGAAGGCTATGACCATAGCTATTACTTCATCACAAGCTTCATTCAGGACCATTTGCGGTTCCACGCCTGGCATCTTGGCATCGCCTGAGGTCAAGGCATCATACCGAAATCCGCACCCAAGCGGTTTTCAACCCGGCACATGATTTTTATCGGATCGCGTGTCGGGTTTCTTTTTATCCACGCCAAATATCGGGGATTATTCCGGATCAAAGCTTCGTGCTTCAATCGCATCGGCAACGTCATCGGCCATTTTAAGGGTACGTATGATCAACGGCACGATCAGGGCGATGATTGATTTATCAAGCCCCCGCGCGCGCTGGGCATCGCGGATTTCATGACCAACATGAGCAATCACCGGGATAAAGCGCAGCACCATCGAAAACGCCAGACTGACCTTTTCAGGGTTAACCCCAAAACGCGCCAGCGGCATCAGGGCGCGTTCAAGGGCGGCCAGCATATCGGATGTTTTGGTGGTCAGGGTGACAAGCCCGGCAAATAGTACAATACCCGCAAGGCGCAAAATCACCACAAGCCCAGCCTGCCAATCATTGAGCCAAAGCTGCACGACAAAAAACAGGATCAACAGCCAGATCATCGGCTTGATCTGCGCCCAAAGGATCTTGGGACCAAATCCCGATACCGGGTACAGCGCCAGAACCGTAATCAGCACGCCCCCCAGAACCGGCCAATCGGAAATCAGGAAAACACCAGTGCCCAACGCGATAAGTGCGAGCACCTTAAGCCCGGCTTGCGCGCGATGCAGGGCGGATTGGCCGTCGATGTAAAGACCGGCGATCATGCCATCATCTTGCGATATTTCGGAATGGCATTGGCCGGTGTGTCATCAACAGCAATTTTGCCGTTTTCAAACACCAGCACCCGATCATAATCGGCAATCAGATCAAGATCATGCGATACCGTGATCACGGTTTGATCCAGTTCGGCAATCGCGCGTTCAACCCGGTTGCGATTGCGCAGATCAAGCAGCGTCGTTGGTTCATCAAAAATGATATAGCGCGGTGCCATCACCAAAACGCCCGAAATCGCCAAAAGCTGTTTCTGGCCACCGCTCAGCAAATGGCTGGGATGGCTGCGAAATTCAGAAAGGCCATAGCGCGCAAGGATATCATCAATGCGCCGATCAATTTCATCCTTGGGAAGTTTCAGCGACTTCAGGCCAAAGGCAAGGTCTTCTTCGACCACCGGATAGACAATCTGATTATCCGGGTTTTGAAAAACAAAACCAACATGACGACGCAGTTTGCGACCATCACGCGCGGCATCGAAATCATCAATGCGCACAGTTCCCGATGTGGTGGTCTGAAGCCCGTTCAAAAGCCGGGCAAAGGTGCTTTTGCCGGATCCATTTGCCCCGATGATGCCGATCCGCTTTTCTGCAAGGGTCACTGAAATATCGTCAAGCACACGACGCTGATCAAATTCGACAGTGACATTTTCAAGCGAGATCATCGGCACCCGGTACAAAGCCTGGACATAAATTCATCAAAAAATAAGAGGGCGCGACCCAAAGACCGCGCCCCATCAAAACCTAGCGTGACCGGGAAATCAAGGGATAGGAACGCCGCACAGCAAGGCAGACTGCGGTTGCAATCGCAACCTTGATCGCGTCACCAATCAGGAAGGGTGCGGCGCCAACTGTCGCCTGCCAATAACTGATTTCAACCACGACACTGACCCAAAGATTGCCAATCGCATACAAAACAACAATGCCGCCCATCGCAATCGAGAACGCCGCATTAATCACATTCAGCTTATTCCAGAATTTTTCAATCAGCAGGCCAATGACAAAGGCCGCAATGATCCAGCCAATAATAAAGCCACCGGTCGCCCCCAGAATAATGCCAAACCCGCCGCGCCCACCGGACAAAAGCGGCAAGCCCAAAGCCACCAGTGCAACGAATAACAGGATCGATAATCCGCCACGTCGCGCGCCTAAAATCGCCCCGGCCAGCATCGGACCAAGCGACTGTGCGGTCACCGGAACACCGCTAATTGGCAAGGTAATCGGCGGAAACAGGCCAAGTACGGCCATCACAGCAGCAAACAGCGCGATATAGACAATATCTTTGGTACTCATGATCAAAGGCCCCTTGCTTTCCATTCCCCCATCGGTGATGACGCAAACCCTGCCACGTCACCCCGATTGACCGGCCTTGTCGGCCCGGTTCAACCGGCGAAGGGATAGCGCCAAAACCGCCGATGTCCAAGCAAAATGACGCGACGCCCCCTCACGAGGGACAAAAGAATTACCTAATCTTCTTTTATTTTCAGATGCTTATCGCAACTTGGGGCAGGACCGTCTTCGACGAATGATTTAAGCCGCATCAAGGCCCCATCCCAACGACCGGCAACATGATCAAGCCATGCCCGGGCAAGGGCTAATCGATCCGGGCAAAATACATATCGGCTTTCACGGCCAATCCGATGGCTTTCGATCAAACCGGCATTTTCAAGAACACGCAGGTGCTTTGTCACCGCCTGACGGGTCATATCGGCATCGTCGGACAAGACCGCGATGGATCGCGCCTGCCCGTCTGACAGGCGGTCAAAGATCGCCAAACGGGTCGGATCACCAAGGGCGGCAAAGATATCGGCAAATTCCGTATCGCCACCTGCCCCGGAAATATGATTTTCAGTTTTCGACATATTTTTTGATATTTTCCAGTTGGAATGCCCAACCCTTTGTATTGGCCGCAAGCGCATCTGCAATACGCTGTGCCGGCAGCTTATCAAAGCCGGTTTCACGTACAGTCACCCGGGTAACGCCGGCTTCTTCTTCAAGCCAGAATTCAACAAGCGTTTCGGGTTCTTTGCTATAATCCTGTTTGGGATCAATCGCATATGGATGCCATGTATAAGCGAAATAGCCCGGCTCCTCCATCGCCTTGATGGTCGATTGCCATTTTACGGCCTCGCACATCGTTATATCCCCGGTCGATGTTTCCCCTACCGTAAACGGGCCATCAATCCGCGCACCAAACCAAGTGCCAAATTCACGATGATCGGTCAATGCCCGCCACACGCGGGTGCGCGGGGCTTTGATCTCAATCTTCTTTTCGATGCTATTTGTCATTTCGCAACCTCCTGGTTGCATTTAATCTGACAGATGACCTCTCAATACGCAACTAAAAAGTTGCGTATTTGAATATTTACCGCAGACACACAAACGCCCGACCCTTTACAGGCCGGGCGTTGTGAGCTCCCGTCTTCCGTCTATGACGTCCTTACCCCCCGGTCAGGACGCAGCGGATTGGCGGAGCCCCCCTGTCTCGATGATGAAGTTTTTCACCTCTTCAAGGCCGTCCATGGCCTTAAGGTTGGAGAACAAAAAGGGTCGCATCCCACGCATTTTTTTGGCATCGCGGTCCATAACCCCCAAATCAGCCCCGACCAACGGCGCCAAATCGGTTTTATTGATCACCAGCAAATCAGATCGGGTAATGCCCGGGCCACCTTTGCGCGGAATTTTATCCCCGGCCGAGACATCAATCACATAGATGGTGATATCGGCCAGTTCCGGGGAAAATGTCGCCGACAGGTTATCACCACCCGATTCAATAAAGATCACCTCAAGCCCCGGATGCTTGGCCGTCATATCCTCGACCGCGGCAAGGTTGATCGAGGCGTCTTCGCGGATCGCGGTATGCGGACAGCCGCCGGTTTCAACACCGGCAATGCGATCCGCATCCAGCGCGCCCGAGCGGGTCATAAATTCGGCGTCCTCGCGAGTGTAAATATCGTTGGTGATGGCGGCGATATTGAACTCGTCACGCATCGCCTTGCACAGGCGTTCCAACAACGCGGTTTTGCCCGACCCGACCGGGCCACCGATACCGATACGCAGGGGTGAAGTCATGATCTAAACAACCTTGTATATTGGGTTTCGTGTTTCATCGACGTCCAGTCAACCATCGGCGCGCAAGCCCCCAGATCAACCAAGTCCGTCTTCATCGCGGTTTCAACGGCACTTGCCACCGCCTTATCAAGGGACGCCAGCGTGCGTACGCCATCGGTCTGCCCCAAGGGTACCAGACGCACCGCGCTTGAGACCAGATTGGCCCCCATCGCATGCAAAAACGCGGTTAAGGCATCGCGTAACGGCACATCGGCCTCGGCGGCGGCAATGCCCACCGCCACCGGATAGGATGGCAAACGATCATCAGCGCGCATTTTATCGGCCCAGCGCACCAGCATTCCGTCGCCCCAGACCTTTTGCACGGTCGAGACAAAGGCACGGCCCTGCGCGGTTGCCTCCAACGCCATTTCAGCGGTGCCGCGCCAACAATCGGCCTCAATACCAATACCAAACAGCGCATCTTCATCACCGACACCACCCGCATCGCGCGCGGCGCGCCATGCGGCACAAAACAGCACCGCATCAATCCGCCCGGCACCAAATTCCAGAACGCCTTCGATCCATGTTGTCAGGCTGGCACTACTGGTGATCCGGCCATCCTCGACCGCGTATTCGACGCCGTGGGAATAGCTATAAGAACCGACCGGGAAGGACGGACTAAGCCATGTCATCAACAGCATCAGGCCGCCGGACGTCAAATGACCCGGATTATGGGATGGGGCATCAATGGTCATGCGGTTCTCCGGCCGCGTGGGCATGCGGGTGGGAATGGTCGTGGTCGTGGTCGTGGTCGTGATCGTGATCATGGTCGGGGCCATGACCCTGATCCGCGAAATGGTCATTGCCATGACTGTGCCCATGCCCGCCACCAAGGCCGTGATAGGCCCCGTTCAACGGGTCAAACGGCGCGATTTCAGCATCGACCGCCCCGCCCAGCCCGATCACCATATCGCGCAACACATGATCATCGATAATCCGCAGACGACCATCATCAAGAACCTGTAACGGCGTATGACGATTGCCGATATGCCAGGCCATTTTTGCCGTGGCGATCGGCCCGGAACAGGCGATGGTCAGGACGTCTTCATCCGCCGCACGCACAACAATCACCCCGCCATCGATCAGTCGCAACCGATCCCCGTCGCCCAGCCGCACCGCATGCGCCAGATCAAGCAAAAAGGCATCCCCCGCATCATCGAACAGACGAATACGGCGGCGATGCCGATCCGCAAAGGCCAGTGTGACCGTGCCGCGCACTTCGGACGTGTCGGACTGATTAACCGGGATATGTTCAAACGCACGACGCATGATAATGGCCCCTAGAACAGGAAGTAACGCTGCGCCATCGGCACACGATCGACCGGCTGACAGGTCAGAAGTTCGCCATCGGCGCGCACCTGATAGGTTTCCGGATCAACTTCCATTTTTGGCAGGGCATCGTTCAGCTTCATGTCCTTTTTGCCGATATTACGCGTGTTTGACACAGCCAAAAGTTCCTTTGCCAGACCGAACTCGGCGGCAATCCCTTCATCAATCCCAGCTTGGGACACGAACGAGAAACTTGATTTCGCAAGGGCGGAACCAAAGGCCCCAAACATCGGGCGATAATGCACCGGTTGCGGGGTCGGGATCGAGGCATTCGGATCGCCCATCGCCGCCCCGATGATCATGCCGGCCTTGATGATCATGTCGGGTTTAACCCCAAAGAACATCGGTTTCCACACCACGATATCGGCGATTTTGCCAATTTCGATCGAACCGACATAGGACCCGATCCCCTGTGCAATCGCCGGGTTGATGGTGTATTTTGCAACGTATCGTTTGGCACGGAAATTATCATTGCCCGGCCCGTCTTCCGACAGGTTGCCGCGCTGTTTTTTCATCTTGTCCGCCGTCTGCCAAGTGCGCGCAATCACCTCGCCGACGCGGCCCATCGCCTGACTGTCCGATGAAATAATCGAAAACGCGCCAAGGTCATGCAGGATATCCTCGGCCGCGATGGTTTCGCGCCGGATGCGGCTTTCGGCAAAGGCGACGTCTTCGGGGATTTTCGGATCAAGGTGATGACAGACCATCAACATATCAAGATGTTCGTCAATCGTATTAACCGTAAACGGCCGGGTCGGATTGGTCGAACTGGGCAGGACATTGCCCTCGCCACACAACTTGATAATATCGGGCGCATGGCCACCACCGGCCCCTTCGGTGTGGAAGGTATGAATGGTGCGGCCCTTGAACGATGCGCGGGTATGCTCGACAAAGCCGCTTTCATTCAGCGTATCGGTATGGATCATCACCTGCACGTCAAGATCATCGGCAACCGACAGGCAATTATCAATCGCCGCCGGGGTCGTGCCCCAGTCCTCATGCAGTTTCAGACCACAAACACCGGCCTTGACCTGTTCAATCAACGATCCCGGCAAGGTCGCGTTACCCTTGCCAAAGAAACCGATATTCATCGGCAGGCCATCGGCGGCCTGCAACATGCGCGCAATATGCCAGGGGCCGGGCGTACAAGTCGTAGCATTCGTCCCCGCCGCCGGGCCGGTACCACCGCCCAGCATGGTGGTCACGCCAGAATAAAGCGCATCTTCAACCTGCTGCGGGCAAATCCAATGGATATGGGCATCAATGCCGCCTGCGGTGATAATATTGCCTTCACCGGCAATCACCTCGGTCCCCGGACCGATAATGATATCGACACCGGGCTGAATATCGGGGTTACCAGCCTTGCCGATCCCGGCGATACGGCCATCACGAATACCGATATCGGCCTTGATGATGCCGGTATAATCAAGGATCAGTGCATTGGTGATGACAGTATCAACCGCGCCCTCGGCCCGTGTTGCCTGCGACTGGCCCATGCCATCGCGGATCACCTTGCCACCGCCAAATTTGACTTCTTCACCAAGCGTTGTGAAATCTTTTTCGACCTCGATCAAAAGATCGGTATCGGCAAGACGCACACGGTCGCCAACAGTCGGGCCAAACATCGCGGCATAGGCGGAACGATCAATTTCATAAGCCATTTTTACGCTCCCAGCTTGCCGTTGATTTTACCGTTAAAACCATAGACCACACCCGATCCGGCATATTTCACCAGATTGACTTCGCGGGTTTGCCCCGGTTCAAACCGCACCGCTGTTCCCGCCGGGATATCCAGACGGAAACCACGCGCAGCATCGCGATCAAAATCAAGGCCCGGATTGGTTTCATAGAAATGATAATGCGATCCGACCTGCACCGGACGATCCCCGGTATTGGCAACGGTCAGCTTTTTGGTTTCCCGTCCTTCATTAAGGATCAGGCTGCCTTCTTTGGTAATGACTTCACCTGGAATCATGGCCTGTCTCCTTAACGAATGGGTTCGTGAACGGTCACAAGTTTGGTGCCGTCGGGAAAAGTTGCCTCGACCTGAATGTCGTGGATCATTTCGGCAATGCCATCCATCACCTGATCACGTGTGATCACACTCGCCCCGTCGCGCATCAGATCGGCAACCGATTTGCCGTCGCGCGCGCCTTCGACCACAAAATCCGTGATCAGGGCAATGGCTTCGGGATGGTTCAATTTCACGCCGCGTTCAAGGCGACGTCGCGCCACCATGGCCGCCATTGAAACCAGCAACTTGTCTTTTTCGCGTGGCGTCAAATTCATGCCGTTCTCCTATATTTCCCAAAGGCGCGGCAAGCGCGCCGGAAGTCCCTGTGTTTCATGGCGAAATTGTTTCCACCATGCGCCGTAAACCCGGCGTAATTTCATCGGATCACGCGCCATGAACCGCGTGATCACAATTCCCTTCATCGCGGTCGCGGCACATAACACATCGTTTTTTGCCAAACCATCGGATGCGCCGCGCAAACAATCGCGCGCGATATCAAGTTTGTCTTCCGCGCCCTGCCCGACCAAAATCGCGGTCGCCGTGGCGCGTGCGCCGTCAAAAGCCGCCGGATGATCAAGCATGCGCAAAACATCCCCTTCAAGATGCAGCGCATCGCGCCAAACCGGGCGCCCGTCAATCGACACATCCCATGCATCGCGCGCCAAACCGGTGGTAAAAACTTCGCCGCGCGCCAATCGGCCAAAAACCATGATTTCACCGGCCAGAACTTGGCCGGAACCAGCAACCGAAACCGTTGTTTTGCGCTTTAACCGTGCCTGATCGAACAGGATGGTTTCATGGGGCAACCATTCCAGCCAGCCGTTATCTTCGGCGACCAAATCAACCGACATGACGCAATCTGGCCCGGCGGAACGATAAATTTTCTCGGCGGCCTGCGCGGTAAACAATGCGGATGCCCCATCTTTGACCCGACCTTCGAAGGCCAGATGATCGCCGCCAACCATGCCGCCCGATGTCGTCACCAAAACCGCCGTTGCCAAATCGCCCGGCACCGGGCGCGGGAACAGGATTTTCATCGGATCGCGGTAATAAAGATGATCAAGTGCGGCCATGCCCGCCTGATGGGCAGGCCCTGTCCCCGGTTTAAACGCGACCTCTGCCCGGCCATCGGTGACAATCGGGTTCAAAGAATCTGAGATTTGCATATCCGCGTTCAATTCGCTGCGGACCGGGTTTTCGAGTTTGCGAAGCTGCACAAAGCCACCTGAATTTTACGGTCGCGCAACCGGCCAAAACATGGTCTGACCGGCTGGCCCATCGGCAAACACAGCAAGATGCGGGCCAAACCAAACCGCCCACAAACCCGCCATTTACGGCTTATCGCCAGTGTTACCCATGCGCAAAATTTTGGCAAATGCTGATCAAACAGTCAGATAAGACCGGACCTTTTCACGGTCCAACGCATCCTTGGAACCCGATAATACCACCTCGCCGCGTTCCAGCACGATGATTTCATCGGCCAATTCATGGGCAAAATCAAAATACTGTTCGACCAAAAGGATCGCCATATCACCGCGATCCGCCAATTGTTTGATCACGCGCTGGATGTCCTTGATGATCGATGGCTGAATGCCTTCGGTCGGTTCATCCAGCACCAAAAGGCGCGGGCGCGTGACCAGCGCACGGCCAATCGCAAGTTGCTGTTGCTGTCCGCCCGAAAGATCACCACCGCGACGACCCAACATGTCGCGCAGGACCGGAAACAGGTCAAAAATCTCGTCGGGGATATGACGAAGCACCCGCGGCAAGGCGGCAAACCCGGTTTCAAGGTTTTCCTTCACAGTCAAAAGCGGGAAAATCTCGCGGCCCTGGGGGACAATCGCAATCCCGGATGCCGATCGACGCCAGGCCGGATCACGCGAAATATCCTTGCCTTCCCAGGTGATATTGCCATCGGCAATCGGATGTTGCCCGACAACGGCCCGCATCAACGATGTTTTGCCGACACCATTGCGACCCAGAACCGCCGTCACCTTGCCGGTTTCCGCACTCAGCGACACTTTGCGCAGCGCATGCGACGCACCGTAAAACAGATCGATATTGGCGACTTCCAGCATGATTAACGCCCCAAATAGACTTCAATGACCCGTGGGTCTTTCTGAACATGGTCAAGGCGGCCTTCGGCCAGAACCGATCCTTCGTGCAGCACAGTCACCTTGCAATCAAGATCACGGACAAATTCCATGTCATGTTCAACCACAACAACCGACCGATCGATTGCAATGGATCGCAGCAATTTGGCCGTCTGTTCGGTTTCGGAATCTGTCATGCCCGCAACGGGTTCATCAACCAGCAGTAATTCGGGTTCCTGCATCAGCAACATTCCGATTTCAAGCCACTGTTTCTGCCCGTGTGACAGGTTCGCCGCCGTTTCATCGCGCTTGTCGACCAACATGATGGTTTCAAGCGTCTGTTCGATACGCAGTTTTTCGGCATTACCCAGCCGATGGAACAATGCCTGAAACACGCCACGCCCCCCCGAACAGGCCAACAGCAAATTGTCAAACACCGTATGGTTTTCAAACACGGTCGGTTTCTGAAACTTGCGGCCAATGCCCAGATTGGCGATTTCGGCCTCGTCCATTTTGGTCAGGTCGACTTCGCTGCGAAACAGGACATCGCCGGTATCGGGCCGGGTTTTACCGGTGATGATATCCATCATCGTCGTCTTGCCCGCCCCGTTCGGGCCAATAATGGCGCGAAGTTCGCCCGGCTCGACATAAAAGGACAGGCTGTTTAACGCCCGAAACCCATCAAAGGTAACCGAAACGCCATCAACATAAAGGATGGTATTGGCACGCGCTTCCTTGCGTTCGGCCTGTTCGATCTTGATTTCAGCGGCTTCGCTCATGCCTTACCTCCCTGATTTGCGCGTCCGTTTGAAATACGTTTGCGTAAACCGGCCAGAACCGATTGCCGATCCGGCGATCCAAATGCCGGAACCGCACCGATCACGCCCTTGGGCAACAAAAGCGTCACAGCGATGAACAACCCGCCGAGGAAGAACAGCCAGAATTCAGGCATCACACCGGTAAAGAAGGTTTTGGCATAATTGACGATGAAAGCGCCCAGAACCGCACCATAAAGCGTGCCACGCCCGCCAACCGCAACCCAGATGACGATTTCAATCGACAATGCCGGGGCAAATTCGCCGGGATTGATGATGCCGACCTGCGGCACATAAAGCGATCCGGCAATCCCGGCCATGACAGCCGAAACGGTAAAGACGAACAGTTTGTAATATTCCACCCGATACCCGGTAAACCGCACGCGGCTTTCAGCATCGCGGATAGCGATCAAAACCTTGCCCAAACGGGAATTGGTAATGCAGCGCGCAATGACATAGCAAATGCCCAGCATCACAGCCGATACGACAAACAAGGTTGCCCGCGTGCCATCCGACTGCAACGAAAAGCCCAGCATATCCTTAAAATCAGTCAGGCCGTTATTGCCACCAAAACCCATATCATTTCGGAAAAATGCCAGCAAAAGCGCATAGGTCATCGCCTGGGTAATGATCGACAGATATACCCCCGTCACACGCGACCGGAAGGCAAGGAAGCCAAAGACAAACGCCAAAAGCCCCGGCACAAACATCGCCATCACGATGGCAAACCAGAACATGTCAAAGCCGAACCAATACCAAGGCAATTCGGTCCAGTTCAAAAACACCATGAAATCGGGAAGTTCCGGGTTGCCATAAACCCCGCGATCCCCAATTTGGCGCATCAGATACATGCCCATGGCATAACCGCCAAGCGCAAAGAACGCCCCGTGACCCAAACTTAGAATGCCACAGAACCCCCAGATCAAATCGACCGAAAGGGCCAGCAACGCATAACAAAGATATTTGCCCAAAAGGCTCATCATCCAGGTCGGCACATGAAAAGCCGAGCTTTCAGGCATCAACAGATTGCCAATCGGGATCAGGATGGATGCCGCGATCAGGATCGACAACAAGATCATCCCGCCACGATCGCGCAACAACCAGCCAATCACCGGGGTCATTTGATATTTCTGGCGATAGTCGGTCATAAATCAGGCCTCCACCGCGCGACCTTTAAGGGCAAACAGCCCCTTGGGTCGTTTCTGGATAAACAGGATCAGGGCAATCAGGACAAAGATTTTCGCAAGCACCGCACCGGCAACCGGTTCAAGGAACTTGTTGACGATGCCAAGGCTGAACGCGCCAAGCACCGTGCCCCAAAGATTGCCAACCCCGCCAAACACCACGACCATAAAACTGTCGATGATATAGGTCTGGCCAAGGTTCGGACTGACATTTGAAATCTGGCTGAGTGCAACCCCGGCAATCCCGGCAATCCCCGATCCCAACCCGAATGTCAGCGCATCAACATAACCGGTACGAATGCCGACCGATCCGGCCATGCGCCGGTTCTGGGTGACGGCGCGCATCTGAAGACCAAAGGCGGTATAGCGCAGCACAATCGCAATCCCGCCAACCACAATCAGGCTAAACAGGATGATCCACAGGCGATTATAGGTCAGGACCAAACCGCTTGACAGTTCAAGCGCGCCACTCATGAAATCAGGTGCCATAACTTGCTGGTTGGTCGCACCAAAAAGGCTTCGGATGGCTTGCTGCAACACAAGACTGACGCCCCATGTCGCCAAAAGTGTTTCAAGTGGGCGACCATACAGGAAACGGATCACACAACGTTCGATCACGATACCGACCAGACCGGCCACCACAAAGGCCGCAGGCACGGCAATCATTAACGACCAGGGCGAACCCGACGGAAAGATCGATGCAAAAACCTGCTGCACGACAAAGGTGGTATAGGCCCCGATCATGATCATTTCGCCGTGCGCCATATTGATCACGCCCATCACACCAAAGGTGATGGCAAGACCAACAGCAGCCAGCAACAGCACCGACCCCAGACTGATGCCACGATAAACATCGCCCAGCGTCTGCCACATCGACAGGCGTCCTTCGACGGATTTAAGGGCACCTTTGGCCGCAGCGATAACTTCAGGCTCATATCCTTCGGCCTCGGCACTGGCGACGAATTGCGACAAAACAGCCCGGATTTGCGGCGTGGTTTCGCTGGCCAGCACATCAATCGCGGCCATGCGTTGTTTGGGGGTTTCACCGGCCGCCAGCGCCATGGTCGCCTGCGCCAATTCCATCCGCGCCAAAAGGGTCGGGTCTTCTTCGCGTTCAATCGCGCGATCAAGCAACGGCAACATCGACGGATCCCGCGCATCCATCACCTGTTCGACCGCTGCGGTACGCACCACGATATCTTTGCTAAACAGGTTAAGGGCCGCCAACGCATCGCGCAGCGCCCCGCGCAACCGGTTGTTGACCTTGATCTTGCTCAGTTCCTTGGAACTGCTTTCACCAACAATTTCGCCACTGACGATGTCGATATGGCTCCAGACCTTGCCCTTTTTTGCGCCGATGACGACATGCTCGTCGCTGTCACGCACAAACAGATTGCCTTCAAGCATGGCATTCAGGATCGGCGCGACACGCGGATCACCGTCTGCGGCCATGGCATCGATGGCCTTGATCTTTTTGGTCGCACTTTTAACGTTCAGCTTTTCGGTCACATTTCGCAGTTCTTCGTCGCTAAAAGCATGTGCCGGATGGGGCATCGCGGTCGCAATAATCGCACAAATCGCCCAGACAGCGATCAATCCCGGTACGGAAATGCGCCAGACAAAACGGGGCAGAACTGCCGTCAGGACAGCGGTCATGACAATGCGCATGGTCACCAAGCCTTTGAAAATCAGATGTCGGAAAAATCTTAAACAACGGCCGCCCGATCAGAGGCACCAAACACAGGTCGCGGTTTGCGGCTCATAGATCGGGCTCTGTCGGAAGCGACGAAAAACGGGTCGGCTGCAAAAGGCAGCCGACCCGTCCAATTCCGATCAGTACATCGGTTTTTCACAGTTGCCGCAGACCCAAGGATAGGTCCAGTCAGCGGTCAGTTTGGCACTTTCGGGCAGGAAGTCCGACCATGCATCGCCAACGACGGTGCCTTCGGTTTCCCAAACAGTGTCGAACTGGCCATCATCCTGTACTTCGCCGATCAGAACCGGCTTGGACAGGTGGTGGTTGGTATTCATGACAGCGGTACCACCGGTCAGATTGGCAACCTTCTGGCCATACATGGCCTGACGGACGGCATCAACATCGGTGGTGCCTGCCTGCTCAACAGCCTGTTTCCACATGCTGAAACCAATATAGGTTGCTTCCATCGGATCGTTGGTCACACGTGCATCATCACCGATGAAGGCATGCCATTTTTTAATGAAGGCAGCATTGGCATCGGATTCAACGGACTGGAAATAGTTCCATGCAGCCAGATGACCAACCAGCGGCTTGGTATCGATACCGGCAAGTTCTTCTTCACCGACCGAGAACGCAACAACCGGAATGTCTTCGGCCTTGATGCCCTGATTGGCGAGTTCCTTATAGAACGGCACGTTGGCATCACCGTTAATGGTCGAAACCACAGCGGTTTTCTTACCCGTCGATGCGAATGCTTTCACATCGGCAACAATCGACTGCCAATCGGAATGACCGAACGGGGTGTAGTTCTCCATGATATCGGCATCGGAGATACCCTTGCCGTTCAGATAGGAACGCAGGATTTTGTTGGTCGTACGCGGATAGACATAATCCGTTCCCAAAAGAACGATACGCTCGGCAGCACCGCCATCCTCGCTCATGAGATAATCAACAGCCGGAATGGCCTGCTGGTTCGGCGCGGCACCGGTATAGAACACATTGCGCGAGCTTTCTTCGCCTTCATACTGAACCGGATAGAACAGCATGCTGTTCAGTTCTTCGAAGACCGGCAGAACCGATTTGCGCGAAACCGAGGTCCAGCAACCGAAAACTACATCAACCTTGTCTTTTTCGATCAGTTCACGGGCTTTTTCAGCAAAAAGCGGCCAATCGGATGCCGGATCGACAACCACAGCCTCGACCTGTTTCCCCAACAGGCCGCCATTTTTATTCAAATCATCGACCAGCATCAGGACCGTGTCCTTCAGCGTGGTTTCCGAAATTGCCATCGTCCCAGAGAGAGAGTGCAGAACGCCGACTTTAATCGTATCTGCGGCCTGGGCTGTTGACAGGGTCATTGCCGACCATGCCAAGGCCCCTGCGCCCATAAGCGCCTGAAGCTTCTTATTCATTCTATTGCCTCCACTGCGAGTTTATTGCACCGCAGTGTTGCTTGCTAGAACCGTGCCAATTTCCGAATAAAATGCTGTAACACCGGAAATCGAGGCGACTCAACGCAATATCCATCTATTCAACAGCCATAAAATGGAAAATCTTTGCGTGGAACGCGCATTTGATGGCTATTTTTCGATCATTAATTATATTTTGATTATTTTTTAACCACATTGACCCCGGGCTTTTCAACGCCTATTTCAAAGGCGGAAGTTTCGTCTTTGACTGCGGTTATTGCACCACAATGCCCGGGGGCCGAAGCATCCCACCCCGCCGGTTCGCTGGTGGGGTGTTTTATTTAAGGACGCGTATTATTCGGCAGCACGCTGAACAAGATCATCCGACAAGATACCAACAACGCTGCGAATTTGATCGCGCAACCACATGCCACCCGCATCACAATCGACCCGCATCGGCCAGTTCATCGATATCGGTGGAAATTGCAGATCAAACGGCATGGCCCTGATTTCAAGCCCAAATAGCGGCGCATATTGGCGGGCAATCCGGCAGGGCACAGTGGCAATCAGCGGCGCATGACGAGCTGCCGCCAGAAGCGGCATGAAATCGGGGGCCGCCACAACGATATCAAGTTCGATCCCCATGCCCTCCAGCGCAACACCGACGCAACCCGCAACATTTTCAGTCTGCGACAAAACGGCATGGCGGGCATTAAGATAGTCATCACGCGTCATCGCCCCGGGCTTGTCAATCAGCATGGGGTTAAAGCAACATGTTACCTCGGTCTCAAAAAGAATCTCGCCGCGATAGCGTGACTGCAAAAGACCCTTGCACCCCACGGCCAAATCAATCTCCCCGACATCCATCATCGTATCGACGGTATCAACGGTGATGGAACGGCTTAGCAGTTTAATTCCCGGCGCTTCGTTTTGCAGACGCTTCATCAGTTCGGGCAGCAAAACCATTTCCATTTCGTCGGTCAAACCAACGCGAAAGACGCGGACTTCGGTCGCGGGATCAAAAACATCGCAGGCCTTAAGCGCACTTTGCGCCTGAGCAAGGGCCGCACGCACCGGCCCGGCAAGGGCGCGCGCCTTTGCCGTCGGCTGCATTTTCTGACCAACACGGACGAAAAGATCATCCTGCAACAGCATCCGCAGCGTTGATAAATTATGACTCATTGCCGACTGACCGATGCGAAGCTTTGCCGCAGATTTGGTAACACTCAACTCTTGCATCATTACGTCAAACGCAATCATGAGATTGAGATCGAAAGATCGTAAATTGAAATGATCAATATTATCCATGACTGGCATCAATTTGATTGCTGACTGATCTGAATATAGCTTTTCCCTATCAGGTTACAAGCCGCCGGTTCACATCCGGCCATTTGATCCAGGAGAACATTCCAATGCTGTCACGCAGAGATATGCTTAAAGGTTCACTTGCGGCCGCGGCCATCGGGGCGACGGCAAGCACCGTTTTCGTTCCATTGCACGCAAACGCCAAGGCTCCGCTGACCGGCACCCAAGTGCCGGGCTATTACCGCCTGATGGTCGGCGATGTTGAAATCACCGCTCTTTCAGACGGCACCGGTCAGTTTCCGCTTGCCGATTTATACCTAAACACCAGCCCCGAACATGCCCGCACGGCCCTTGCCAATGCGTTTCAGGGCACGCCGACATTCACATCGGTTAACGCCTATCTTTTGAACTTCGGGGATCGTCTGGTGCTGCTTGATGCCGGAAGCGGCGATTTTCTGGGTCCGCAACTGGGCAAACTTCCGGCCAATATCCGGGCATCGGGTTACAAACCGGAACAGATCGACGACATCGTTCTGACCCATATCCACACAGATCATTCGGGTGGATTGATCCTGAACGACAAGGCGATCTATCCGAATGCAATGGTGCACGCACCCAAGCGGGAAGTGGATTACTGGCTTGACCCTGCCAACAAGGAAACAGCCGCCGAAGGCAATAAAAAGTATTTCGACGAGGCAGCTTTAGCAACCAGCCCCTATATTGATGCTGATCGTTTCAAGACATTTGACGACAATACATCCCCGTTGCCCGGTCTAATCAATTCCACCCTGCGCCCCGGTCACACGCCGGGCCACAGTGCATTATGGTTCGAAAGCAAGGGCGAAAAATTCGTTCACTGGGGCGACATCACCCACGGGGATGTCATTCAGTTCGACGAACCGGGCGTTTCGATTGTCTTTGACGTCGATCCCGACATGGCAATCATCACCCGCGAGGCGGCCTTTGCCGAAGCCGTTGCCGAAAAATATCTGGTGGCCGGGGCCCACATCGCCTTTCCGGGGATCGGTCATGTCCGCGAAGACAGCACCCTGTATGACTGGGTGCCGATGAACTATCGCGCTGATGTCTGATCTCGTCTGATCTCATTTCCGCCAATTTCGTATTTCAGATATCACACAACATAGGACGGCCTGCATCGCGCAGACCGCCCTATGTTTTAATCGCTCAAAACCAAATTATTCCGGCATGCCTTTACGAATCCAATGGCCAAGCTCGGCACGTTCATCTTCGGTCATTTCGGTCATATTACCCAATGGCATGGCGCGTCCGATGATCGCTTGGGCCAGAATGCGCTGAGCATTGGCTTCGATTTGGGCCAGATCATCAAACATCACCCCCATCGGCGCCTCGTCAAATCCTTCATCGGTGGGATTGGCGGAATGACATGCTGTGCAGCGGGTCTGGATAATCGCCTGCGCATGATTTGCTGTGATCACATCTTGATCTGCCATTTTCGCGGCATTCGGATCATAGGATGCAAACATCGCCAAAATAGCCATACCAATCGCGGCGGCAGGCAATTGCCATGCAATCGCTTTGCCGGTGCCGCCTGCATTGCGCGTATTAAAGAAATGACGCACCAAACCGCCGACGATCAGGATCAACCCGACAATCAGCCATGACTGATCATGGGAAAACAGCATCGAATAATGATTGCTGATCATCATCAACAAAACGGGAAGTGTCAGATAATTGTTGTGGGTCGACCGCTGTTTGGCCTGAAGCCCCAATGCCGGATCGGGCGTTTCACCGGCCATAAGGCTGGCAACGACCTTTTTCTGGTTTGGAATGATGATGCGAAACACATTGGCTGCCATGATGGTGCCCAGCATCGCCCCGACATGAATAAACGCACCCCGGCCGCTAAACACATGGGTAAATCCATAGGCCGCAACCATCGCAAGGATGAAGACACCAACCGCCAGCTTGCCCGTGCTTTGGCCAATCGGGCTTTTGCACATCAGATCATAAATCACCCAGCCAGCAAACAAACTGGCCAGCCCGATCAGGATCGCATCCCATTTACCAAGCGCCATCACGCTGGGATCAATCAAATAGCTTTCGGCACTCCAGTAATACATCGTCACCAAAAGCGCGAAACCGGTCAGCCAGGTGAAATAGGCCTCGTATTTAAACCAGTGCAGATCGTCCGGCATGGATTTGGGCGCAACCATCCATTTATTGACATGATAAAACCCGCCGCCATGAACCATCCATGCTTCGCCATAAACGCCTTCATCCATACCTGGGCGCTTGCGAAGCGACAAGTCCAGCCAGACGAAGTAAAAGGACGAACCGATCCAGGCAATACCGGTAATCAAATGCGCCCAGCGCAGGATCAGATTGATCCAGTCCTGAAACAGTATATCCACCCTTTGAAACCTCCGTCTTGCAAGGCGTGCACTCTCTCACGTGCCCTGCCATCCCCTTTGCCGGCTCCACCGCCGATTGGCCGACGAAATCCGGAATTATTCCAATCAGAGTCCTAACATAGCGCACCGGGCGGCTCTATTATTAACCACCCGAACATAATCGAAATGACTTTCAAGTTATTTTTTAAAATGCCACAGTAGCCGCCAATAATTTGAAGAATTCTGAATCCCAAAAACAAGAACGTCCTATCAGGAGCATACAGCCCCATGTCCGACTTTGAGGACATCCAGATTTTTGTCCGCGTCGCCGAACTTGGCAATCTGTCTGCTGCCGGGCGCGAATTGCGTCATTCGGCCGCTGTAGTGTCAAACCGCATTGCGCGCCTTGAAGAACGACTGGGCGTTCGGCTTTTGAACCGCACCACGCGCCGGGTTAGCCTGACGACCGAGGGCGATGTTTATTATCGCCACTGCCTGCGCATTCTGGCCGAAATGCAAGAAGCCGAAAACGCCATCGCCAATCAGAAAAACACCACGCGTGGCCCGGTAACGCTGACCTGCCCGGTGGCGTTTGGCAACAAATATGTCGCGCCAATTATTCCGAAATTCGTTAAAAAAAACCCGGATGTGCAAATTCGGCTGCATTTATCGGATCGGTTGCTGGATCTTTTGCAGGACAAGGTTGATCTGGCGATCCGCATCGCCGAGCTTAAGGAAAGCTCGCTGATCGTGCGCAAGCTTGCGGCCAACAAACGCATGCTTGTCGCCAGCCCGGCCTATCTGAAACGTCAAGGCACGCCCAAAGCACCGGGTGATTTGCTGCATCACAATTGCCTGCTGTTACGCTTTCCCGGATCGCAGCAATATCAATGGACGCTAAACGGGGCCAAGGAAGAAGGTGCTGTGACCCTTTCGGTGTCGGGATCGATGGATTCCGACAATGGCGAAGTCCTGACCCGCTGGTGCCTTGACGGGCATGGCATTGCCCTTAAATCGCATTGGGAAGTCGGGGAATATGTTCGAAATGGCCAGCTACAAATCGTCCTGCCCGACTACACGCCGCCATCGCATGCGGTTTACGCGCTGTATCCCGAAAACCGGTATCTTCCGACCCGCATGCGCGCCTTTGTTGATTTTCTGGTGTCAGAATTTGGCGGCACACCGCCTTGGGAGAAATGACTAATGGTTACTGACGTCGTTCCGAGCTGGTTAAGCTGCCCAGTCGTTGGCTATGGCGAATGGCCAATCCACGAAACCGAGGTAACGGTAGACAATCACACTTTTGTCTTTTCACCTCTCACAAGTGATCGTCAGGCAAGTCTTCATATTGAACTGGTCAGCTCTGAGCTCGAACATAAAGAAGCAATAAAGATAATAAACAACATACTTAGCCTTTTGTGCTTCTGCTCAAACGAGGCCTACTGGCTTGGGAAAAGTGGCGGCTCTGGCTCAACCGCCAAACAGTTAGCGTTCCCACGCGAACAACTAAAACCGTTCATTCGAGGCATTGACTCATTTCCAAATACATTGCATCTGATATCAGATGTTAAGACTCTTCGTTCACTCGCCCATTTTCGAGATGCAAGGGTGGCTCAACTCTTCTCTCCAACCACCGCATGCTTAGCATTTTATAAAGTTCTCGAACGCTTCAAACGCGAAGAAAAAGAAGAGTACAAAGACTGGATAGATCAGCAACTTGATTTCTTAGAGGATACATACAGCTACTATATAAATCCTCTTGGAAAGCGGGCTGAAATGGCAAAACTCTCTCTTCAGCATTTCTTGTTCAAGGCAATAAGAAATAGCGCAGTACATGCTTTAATCGACATAAACTTCAACCGCGATGACGACGATCAGCTCAAAATGTTTGACGAAGCTCTACCCGTGCTTGAATACTTGGCTCAAACATACATTTCCGACAAACTTTGCGTCCCTGACCTACTTCAAGCACATCAGCAACGCCTGTTCTAGCTTTTCGCTAGCTCAAGATAACCACCCAGCACAGCGGCCACATTCAACCCGATCACGTCATGGGCGTAACCGCCTTCCATGACAAATACGGTTTTCAGGCCCAAACGTCCGATCATCTGACCAACGCGATTGAAATCATCGGTTTGCAGTTTGAAATCACACAGCGTTTCGGCCTCGTGCGCATCAACGCCAAGGGCGATGACCAAGGCATCGGGTTGCCATGTGACGATTTTCTGCATCGCCTTGGCAAAACCCAATCCCCAGCGATCAAAATTCGATCCCCCCGGAAGTGGTATGTTCAGGTTTGCACCTTGTCCGTCCAAGCGCCCGGTTTCATTTTCATAGCCCATGAAAAACGGGAATTGATGTTTGGGATCGGCATGAATCGATACCGTCAAAACATCGGCGCGGTCATAGAAAATATCCTGTGTGCCGTTGCCGTGATGATAGTCGATATCAAGGATTGCGACCTTTTTCGCCCCCTTGGTAATCATTTGCTGAGCGGCAATCGCCGCGTTGTTCAGGAAACAATAACCGCCATACCGATTGGCATGGGCATGATGGCCGGGCGGACGTGTCAGGGCAAAGGATGCCTCGCCATCATTCCAGACCGCATCCGCGGCCGAAACAACGGTTTGCGCCCCCCAATAGGCAGCCTTCCAAGTACCCGCCGTGATCGGGGTATCGGATGAAATCGCATATTGCCCCAGCCGTGCACTGATATGCGCCGGATGACCACCGGAAAAACCCGCCGTTGGCCAGACATAGGGAAAGGCATCATGCTTGTTCCCCGCAGATGACCAATCCGCCCAAGCCTTTTCCAGAAAGGCCAGATAATCCGCATCATGAATGGCGGCAATTGGTGCCATGCCATGATCGATCGGGTCAACCAGTTGTGCCTGAACCGCATGGGCCACCGCATCGCGAATAATCGCCATGCGGCGTGAATTTTCAAAACATGGAATAAGCCGACCATGGTGCATTTCGCCATTTCCCTCGTGGGCATCATGGCGAGAATTAAAGAAGACACGCATAGCCGTTTTCCTTTCTGACAAAGGCGATAAAGAACGTTATCGCCTTATCCCAAAGCATGCCCCGACAAATATGCCTATTTGCGGGCAGTGCTATAAAGCAGTTCAGCAATCGTATCGAGGAACCCGCCCAACTGTTTGCGCAGATTTTCCGCTTCACTGGCCAGACGCCCAGCCATATCGCGTGTGGTATCGGCGGCTTCGCCGGTCTGACCGGCCATTTCGGAAACGACAGTAATGTGATCGGTCACTTCCTGTGCGCCGCTTGATGCCTGCTCGACATTGCGCGTGATATTGGTCGAAAGTGCGGTCTGGGTTTCAACATTGTTTGAAATCAGGTCCGCACGCGCCGCCAGATCATCGATCACGGATGCGATTTGGCGGATCGAATTAACCGAGCCCTCAATCGCGCTTTGGATATCCTGAACTTTTTCCTCGATCGATTCAGTTGCCTTGCTGGTCTGATTAGCCAGCCCCTTGACCTCGTTGGCGACAACGGCAAAACCTTTGCCGGCTTCGCCCGCACGAGCAGCCTCAATCGTCGCGTTCAACGCCAAAAGATTGGTCTGGGCGGCGATATCGCGGATAAAGCTGACAACTTCGACAATTTCACCAGCAGCCGCTTCAAGCTGACCGATACGACCATCGGTTTCCTGGGCCAGACCATTGGCGCGATGGGCAATTTCAACCGATTCACGGGCCTGTTCGGCAACGGTACGGATCGATTGGTTCAGTTCTTCGGATGCACCGGACACACCAGATACATTGGCCGCCGTCTGACGGGCTGCAGCCGCAACATTGGTCGACCGCGAACTGGTTTCATGGGCAATGCGATTGGCATCACCCGACGCATCGGCAAGCGCCCCTGCGGCCTCGGCGATCTGATCGACCGCCTCGAACGAGCCACTTTTGAATTCTTCAACAACACTGTTAAAGCCAGCCAGCTTTTGTTCAATCGACGACGTTGCCGCATTGATTTTCTGCGCTGAGGTCAAATAGGCACCAACCAGACCGGTTTCGACGATCCGGCGATAATACCGGTTTTCGGAAACCGCGCCCATTGATGCCGCACTTTCACGCAAAAACGCATCATTGCGGTCAATCAAGCGATTGATTGCGATGAACAGTTCGCGCATGTCTGAATGGCTGTCGACATTGGTAATACGGGCTTCGTAATCACCTTCAGCCGCAGCCAGAACAACATTGAGCGCCTTTTTGATACCCGATTTGCTGGAACCACCAAATAGAGACATTTTGTACCCTCGAATTTGCAACCGGCCCTAAAGGCTTTGAATAAATTTATCGTATGCCAGACCGGCATCTGAAAGCTTCTGCGACAGCGCCTTGACGGCGGCATTCATGCCGTCCCTGCGGTTGGCCGTGCTGTTCTCGATCTGGCGAAGTTCCTCATAAAGCGGAATAATCTTGTCTCTAAGGACTTTCGGGTCGGCAACGCGACGGTTGGAGTGATAACCAACAATCTTGCCGTTCTGGTCAAAACTGGGCGTGACATGAGCAAGGACCCAGTAATGGTCACCATTTTTTGACATGTTAACGACATAGGCAAAAATCTCGTGCCCGGCCGCGATTTCATCCCACAGCAACTTAAAGATGCAACGCGGCATATCAGGGTGACGAATAATCGAATGCGGCTGGCCCAACACGTCTTTTTCACGATAGTCCGATAGCCGCAAGAACACATCGTTGGCATAGATAATCCGACCTTTAAGATCGGTCTTGCTAACAATCAGTTCTTCCGGTTTGAAATGACGTTCCTTGCCAGTTGGGTTGGCCGTGACTTTCGTTTCACTCACGTTTAGTCCCCGATTTATTTTATCCGATTATCTGCCCTGCAAAGAAGGGCCATTTTGCGTGTCGGAATATCACGTAACGGCATAACTGCGAAGGAAAAATGTAAAATATCCATGCGATACATGGCCTAAGCCGACGCCTGAAAATTAGAATAATATCACCGGGCTAATTTGAGAAATGCATCGTCACCCCCTGAATTCCATAATCTTTTTCATCAAATCCCGATCAACATCCCCCGCACGGGGGATGTACCAATGTTCAAAATCACATTGAATAACTCCGAACATACCCGACCCGGTCTGCTCGGGGAAATTGCATGCCGGGCCTTGCACGCTTAGGAGACTTTGATGAAAAAACTGATTATTCCCTTCGCCATCCTGATCGGGCTCACCGCCTGCCAGACAAACAGCAATGTCGTTCGCAACAGTCAGGTCAGCCTGCTGTCTTTAGACAAGCCGGAACTCGCCGTCGGGGATACCTATACCTATTATCGCAACGGCGATAAGGAAACACTGGCGATTACAGGCAAAAACTCCAATGATTTCATATTCGAAATCACAGAGGGCGATGCCGCCGGATGCACATCTGAAGGTGCCGGTTTCATGAGCCCGGACACCAAATGGGCCGATTGTTCCGGGTCAAACGGCACACAGACCGTTGTCAAAAAAGGCGATATCTGGCCCCTTAGGGTCGGCACGATGGAATCTTTTGACATCGAAGGTACGAACGGAAAAGACACTTGGTCCACGACACGTGATTGCGTCGTTGCTGGCACCGCAATGGTCACGGTTGGCACAAAAACCATCCCTACCTATGAGGTGATTTGCAAAGATGCATCAAACACTCGCAGTTGGTTCTATTCACCCGATAACAAATGGCCGATCAAATTCACCAAGGTTCACAAAAAACGTGGCCTTATCGAAGACTATGTGATCGACCTTGGTCAAGGTGCCAGTTGATAACAATATCGTTCACCGCGCACCGATAACCAATCAATACCGAACCACCCATAAACGGGCACGGCAAATGGCCCGGTCAAACATCTGATCGACCGGGCCATAAATTACCCATCAATCTTAATGCCCCGATTGATCCCTGACTTTTTGTTTTCCATATCATCGTTCAAGGGAATGATCAGTTGAACCGCCAGACGCACAAGTTCAAGCCGATCATTCGTACCCGTCTTGCGAAATACGCTGGCAAGCTGTGATTTGACGGTTTCAGGCCCCTTGCCCAAATGTTCGGCGATATCGCGGTTGCTTAACCCGCGTAGGACAGCGTCAAAAATTTCAATCTCGGTCGCGGTCAGTTTATAATGTTGCCGCATCAAACCGACATTCAGATCGGTGTACCAGAAAGGGTCAACCACGGTAATCAACACACCGGAAAATTGCCCGCCAAAGGTCCCACGACTTTCACGCAAGGGCGACAGATCAAGCAAATAGGCACTGTTTTCATTGATCCGGCTGTTCAGTCGCAAACTTTCAGACGTCGTCATCAAACCATCTTTGCGGCTTAATTTCAAAACGGCATCACGCAAAAGACGACCATCATGATCATCACGTGCCGAAAGGCTGGCACCGGCCCCCAGCACAAGACTGTCACCGGTCGAAACGATGCGATTGAATTCGTCATTGGCAATCACAAGTTCCGAGCCCGCCGTCACAATCCCAACCCCGATCCGCAACCGATCCAACACATCAAGAAACCCACCATAGCGGTGCCGCAAAAGATTGACCGGTCGGTTCATTTCCAGAACCTTTGTCAAATGCGGACCAACAATGCGCAGCATGTCAGCGGCCTCACTCGGAACAAAAGGGCCATCATCGCGATAATGAGTAGTCAGGATGTCATATCCAGACGGTTCCTTTAACAGACACATTCCTGCCGCCCGATTGCAGCCTGTGGCTTCCTCAAGCCAGGGATAAAAGCGCGATGGCGACATATCCCCATTGCGATGGCGCATCTCGTCACCGATTGAAAACTCGTAAAGATCAAGCTGGTGGAAATAGGCAGATCCATCATTGTGATTCAACCCGAGACGAAGATATTCCCCCACCATTTCCGGCGTGATCCAGCTGTTAGCATGGAACGAATAATCAGAGATTTCAGGCCGGATATTTTCAATACGCAACAAAACTATATTTTGGCTTCCCAATATCGGGGTTAACCAATCAAGTTGATCTTTCCACAATTCGGGCGAAATGGCCGCTTCATACAGCGCCGGGATCATCCGGTTAAGAACGCTGAATTCATTTTCCATGGTTTTCAACGCGCCATTCCCCCTTGTTTTCATTCATCTTTAAAATTGATAAACCTTTCAAATTCAAAGACCAAGGATTTACACATCTTTTAAAGTAGCTTCATGTATCATTGCCCAACCGGGAACACCTGTCTTTGGGGGACATATGCCAAAAGATCTTCGGAACTTTCCCTATCGCGTGGTGATCCACGAAAAGCAATCAGCGCAAAATGTGCTCGACTGGTTGGACAAAAACATCCGCAGCGATAGATGGACCATGGGCATTCGCAATATCGAACTGCCCCGGTCCGGCCAAACCGCCCCGGTTGTTGATATGATGATCTATTTTTCCCGCCGCGAGGATATGGAACTGTTCCGTGAACGCTGGGCCGGGAAGGCACGCTCGCACAAGATTAAACTAAAATCCTGGCGCGCGGTCCTTTACGCCCTGCGACACCCCAAAACAGAAATGATCGTTTACGAACACGAAGAAGAAAGCCCCAAACGCATTCGTCCGGGCGATCCGGAAACAACCGTTGCCAAGGACGTCTGAAACAAAAAGCCCCGCGCGACTTAACGCACGGGGCCAAAATCAACCGGAAATCCGAATTACTTCGGCAATTCGGCATCAATGCCTTTGATGTACCAATCCATGCCAAGCAGCATGCCATCCGGCGCATCTTCGCCTTCCTTGATACGCAACTCGCCAGCCTGATCATAGATCGGGCCTGCGAACGGGTGCAGTTCACCCGATGCGATCTTGGCTTCGGTTTCCTCGGCCAGTGCTTTCACGTCGTCAGGCATGTTGGTGTAAGGTGCAAGATCAACCATACCCGATGCGATACCACCCCAGGTGTCGGTTGTTTCCCAAGTCCCATCCAGAACAGCCTTGGCACGCGAAACATAGTATTCGTCCCAGTGGTCAACAATCGCCGTCAACTGTGCTTTCGGGGCAAATTTGATCATGTCAGATGCCTGACCAAAACCAACGATGCCACGATTTTCAGCAACCTGCAGCGGGGCCGGGCTGTCAGTATGCTGAACCATGATGTCAGCCCCCTGATCGATCAGGGCCTTGGCAGCATCGCCTTCCTTGCCCGGATCATACCAGGTGTTGGCCCAAACGATTTTGACTTTGACATCCGGGTTAACCGACCAAGCGCCCAGCATGAACGAATTGATGCCACGCACCACTTCCGGGATCGGGAACGAACCGACATAACCAACAATGTTTGATTTCGTCATTTTACCGGCAATCACACCGGCAACATAACGGCCTTCGTAAAAGCGTGCGGCATAGGTCGAAACATTGGCGTCGCGTTTAAAGCCGGTCGCGTGTTCGAATTTAACATTCGGGAACTGTTTGGCGACTTTAAGCGTCGGGTTCATGAAACCGAAAGAGGTGGTGAAAATCAGGTTATGGCCGGTCTGGGCCAACTGACGGATCACACGCTCGGCATCGGCACCTTCCGGAACGCTTTCGACATAGCTGGTGGTTACTTTATCGCCAAGGGCGGCTTCAATCGCCTGACGACCGATGTCGTGACGATAGGACCAACCATGGTCACCGATCGGACCGACATAGACAAAGCCGGCTTTGACGTCTTCGGCCTGGGCAGCACCCATACCAAAAGCAAGTGCACCGGTTGCCGCAACGGCGGCAAGCGTGCGCTTCACGAGGTTTGCATTCATTATTTGGTCTCCCTGTAAATCACCTGATCAGGATTTAAACACAATCCTGTACGCAATCAATGACGTGTTCTTAGACGAGCCAAGACTCAGCCAAACCGGCCTGCCGATAAACCGACCGCCTTGATTGAGTTTTGGCCCGATACGCACTTCCTCCCACCGGGTTAGGGCATCATTTATGTACCCCGGCCCCGTTTAACCGACCCTATTGTGCGGGTCGGAACGCCTGCCCGATACAGGCAGGTGCATTCAATCTGATCTTTGCGCGATCACTGGAAATGATCACCAGAACAATCACGGTCGCAAGATAGGGCAGCATCGACATGAATTGCGACGGCACATGAACGCCCGCACTTTGCGCATGAAGCTGCAACACTGAAATCATCCCGAACATATACGCCCCGGCCAATAGGCGCCCCGGACGCCATGTCGCAAACACCACCAAAGCAAGCGCGATCCAGCCACGCCCCGCCGTCATATTTTCGGCCCACATCGGAGTATAGGACAGCGAAAGATACGCCCCGGCAAGGCCTGACATCGCGCCGCCAAACATGGTCGCCAGATAACGGATTTTAATCACCGAATATCCGATGGCATGGGCCGATGAATGGGAATCCCCAACCGCCTTGAGTATCAACCCCGCACGGGTGCGCGTCAGGAAAAACCCGATGCCAATCACGGCTGCAATCGACAGATAAACCAGAAAATCCTGCCCAAACAGAATTTCACCAATCACCGGCAAATCTGTCAGAAACGGAATATGCAGCCCCGGCAACGGTTTAATCGCGAAACCAACAAAACCTGATCCGACAAGGGCCGAAAAACCAACACCAAAGATGGTCAGCGCCAACCCCGTTGCCACCTGATTGGCCATCAGGGTCAAGGTCAAAAAGGCAAAAATCAACGACATCAATATACCGGCAACAATCGCGGCCAGAATGCCCAAAATGGCCGACCCGCTGGATGCGGTTACCGCAAAACCGGCAATCGCGCCGACCAGCATCATGCCTTCAACGCCAAGGTTAAGCACCCCGGATTTTTCGGTAATCAATTCACCGGCCGATGCCAACAAAAGCGGGGTCGACGCCGTGATCACGGTCAGGGTCAGTGGAATAAGCCAATCCATTATACGGCCTCCCCTTTGGCAACCGGGGTTCCAAACCGCACCCGGTATTTGGTCAAAACATCACAGGCCAACAGGAAAAATAGCAAAATCCCCTGAAACAGACCCGTCACCGCATTAGGTAGGCCAAGCGTAATCTGGGCCAATTCCCCGCCCAGATAGGTCAGGGCCATAATCAACCCACCAAACAGAATTCCCAGTGGGTGCAATCGCCCAAGGAAGGCGACGATAATCGCGGTGAAGCCATAACCCGGCGAGATTTGCGGCTGCAACTGACCAATCGGCCCGGCCACTTCAAACAAACCGGCAAGCCCGGCAAGCCCGCCCCCCAACAAAAGGGTAAACCAGACCATGCGTTTTTGACGGAACCCGACATGGCGCGCAGCCTGCGGGGCCTTGCCCACAACGCGCAACTGAAACCCAATCACGGATTTGGACAATAAAATCCACCCGGCAATCACGACCAAAACCGCAAAGGCCGTGCCCAGATGAACGCGCGTGCCATCATAAATGATTGGCAACAGCCCCGCATCCGGGAACGGACGGGATTCCGGAAAATTGAACCCTTCGGGATTGCGCCAAGGACCATGAACCAGATAGCTTAAAAACAGCGTTGCGACATAGGTCAGCATCAAACTGGTCAGGATTTCATTGGCATTGAATTTCGTGCGCAGCAAAGCCGGGATTGCGCCCCAAAATGCCCCGCCAATCGCCCCAAAAACAAACATCGCCGGCAGCAAAAACATGCTTTCGCTGTCATGAAAATAAAGCGCCAGGCCACCGCCAAAAATGGCGCCCATGGTCAATTGCCCCTCCGCCCCGATATTCCAGACATTGGCCCGGAACCCCATCGAAAGCCCAACCGCAATAATCACCAGTGGCGTTGCCTTAACAAACAGTTCGGAAATGCCATAGCTGTTGCTGATCGGCAGGATAAAGAAGGTATAGAGCGCATCGAACGGGTTCTTGCCCATAAAGGAAAAAATAATTCCGCCGACAAACAGCGTCATCAAAATTGCCAGAACCGGCGATAGATAAACCATCGTCTGACTATGCTGGCGACGGGGTTCAAGCCTGATCAACGCGGCCTCCTTCGATATGTGCTGGTGCCATTTGCGGCGCATCGCCTTCGTGATCGTGAAGACCGCCCATCAACAGACCGATTTCCTCGATACTCACCTCGGCCATCGGGCGCGGGATTGACATCTTGCCTTCGGACATCACCACCACCTGATCACAGATGGCAAAAATCTCGTCCAGATCCTGTGAAATCACCAAGACCGCTGTACCCTTGGCCGCCAGATCCAGCAATGCCTGATGGATCGCACTTGCCGCCCCGGCATCCACCCCCCAGGTCGGCTGTGAAATCACGAGAACCCCCGGGTCCTGAAGTATTTCACGCCCAACGATGAATTTCTGAAGGTTCCCGCCCGAAAGGCTTCCGGCCTCGGCCGAGGCACCAGTGGTACGAACATCAAATGTCTTGATGATATTATCGGCAAAGGACCGGGTCGGAACTTCGCTAATCAAACCACGTGCGGATAATGCCATCCGTCGAAACGCCGTCAGAAATGCGTTTTCCGACAGGCTCATATCGGGCACTGCCCCGTGACCATTACGTTCTTCGGGCACAAAGGCCGCGCCAAGACGACGACGACGGCGCGGACCAAAATGCGCAACCGGTTTGTCATCAATCCGAATGCAATCGGGCGTGCCCAGAATTTCGATTTCACCGGCCAATGCCTGAAACAATTCGTTCTGACCATTCCCGGCCACCCCGGCAACGCCCATAATTTCGCCACCGCGCACCTTAAGGTCGATGCCCTTAAGGTCGGTGCCAAATTGTTCGTCACTGATCAGGGACAGGCTGGAAACATCAAGGCGCACATCGCCGAAATTGCGTGTGCCGCTGCGGTCCGGGGCGGTCAACTTCTGGCCGATCATCATTTCGGCCATGGATTTCGCCGTTTCGGCGCGCGGATCGCACCCGCCAACCACCTTGCCACCGCGCAGCACGGTTGCACGCTGACACAGGGATTTAACCTCGTGCAGTTTATGGCTGATATACAGGATCGCACAGCCTTCATCCGCCAGACGGCGCAATGTTTCAAACAGTTTTTCGACTTCCTGCGGCGTCAAAACCGATGTTGGCTCATCTAAAATAAGCAACTTGGGATTTTGCAAAAGACACCGAACAATTTCGATCCGCTGCCGTTCGCCAACCGACAGGGTATAAACATGGCGATCCGGGTCAAGCGGCAGACCATAGGTCTTTTCGACCTCGACCACCTGTTGGCGAAGGGCGGCCATATCGCGCACATCATTCATCGCAAGCGCGATGTTTTCCAGCACCGTCATGGTTTCAAACAGCGAGAAATGCTGAAACACCAAACCAACACCCATTTCGCGTGCATCATGCGGACTATGGATCTTGACCGGCTTGCCATCCCAAAGCAATTCGCCCTGATCGGCCTGCAATACACCATAAATGATTTTGACAAGTGTACTTTTACCCGCGCCATTTTCCCCCAAAAGGGCATGGATTTCGCCAGGTTCAATACGGAAACTGATATCGTCATTCGCCAGACAGCCCGGAAACGCCTTGGTCACGCCGCGCACTTCAAGTTGCGCTGGCTTTGCCCCCTTCGTTATTTCCATGCCTGTTTCTGATCCGGTATTCCCGGTCGTGGACGTCACTTCTGCCACCCCTTTATTGCGATCCGATCACGCGTCGCGTTGGTATTGGTTGGTATTACCTGTTCACGACCGGCTAATCAAACGGTCTCAATACGCGATTTTATCTTCCTTGGCATCCCATGCCGCAAAGACATCCCGTGCTTCCCCCAATTCCACATGTTCGCATGGCAGGCTCCGATCCGGGATCGGTTTTGCCACTTCATCATACAGAAACTGATCATCAAAGCCGATTGCCGCCGCATCTTGGCGCGAATTGGCATAATAGATCCGATCCAGACGCGCCCAATAGATCGCGGCCAAACACATCGGACAGGGCTCACAACTGGTGTAAATCTCGCATCCGGCAAGATTAAAGCTCCCCAGCGTTTCACAGGCGGCACGAATGGCGCTGACTTCGGCATGGGCTGTTGGATCGTTGCAAGACGTCACCTTGTTCCAACCTTCGGCAATGACCTTGCCATCCTTGACAATGATCGCGCCAAATGGGCCGCCACATCCCTCGTCCATTTTCGTCCGTGATAATTGCACGGCACGCAGCATATGCTCTTGCTTGTGATTGGCCTTACACACAGCCAAATCTCCCTTTATGAACCCCTGATCCGATGTCCGGATCGTCTTTCCTGATCAGGCCACTATTGGCGCGGCCCTTTATCATTTATACGCCTTGCAATGAAGGCTTTATCATCCAGAAAGGCCGTCTTGTGCGACCCTGTTTCCCGAATTTTGTGCCATGCCTGCCTCACGCACGCGCAGCAATTGCACAGCAACCGATGCCGCGATAATGGCGGGCTGTTTACCGATAATGCCGTCAATTCCAATTGGACAGGTCAAACGCCCGATTTCCGACGTCCCCAGTCCTCGATCCTGAAGCCTTCGGACAAAGCGCGCACGTTTGGTTTGGCTGCCGATCATGCCCACAAACCCAAGATCACCGCGCATCAATGCTGCCCGACAGATATCAAAATCCTGTGCGTGGCTATGCGTCAGGATCAATGCGAATGCCCCCGCAGACATATCTGCCACCTCGTCTTCGGGCCGATCACTTTGATGGATATGAAGTTTTGGCGTTTCGGCAAGCGTCAAATAATCATCCCGCGAATCGACCAGATGAATATCAAACGGCAAAGGTGCCAGTGATTGCACTATCGCCTGTCCAACATGCCCGGCGCCAAACAGCCAAAGCGGCGTCGCCCCGTCGTCAAGGCGCAGACAAAGCATTTTCCGGCCCGCCCACTGACAAATTCCGCCCCGCACCCCGGCGAAGATCTTCGCCAAAGTCGCAGCATCATCGCCCTCAACCGCCACAACACTCATCGCCCCATCCATTGGCAAGGTTACCCAAGCCCCGGCGGTATGCTGTACTATACCCGCGCCACGGCAAATGGCATCAGCCAATTGCTGTTTTTGCAAGCCATCCAGCCAATGAAACGCGACTTCAACCGAACCGCCGCAACATTGGCCAAGCCCCGGCCCCAGCGGGAACCGCACCAGTTCGGCCCCACCAGAAACACCAACACCAGCCTCACCCCCAAACCCGGCGCCGATGCCCGCAACATCACAAGCATTGCCACGTTCCAGCAATGCCTTGCGCGCCCGGACCGTGATTTGGTGTTCAAGATTGCCACCACCAACCGTTCCGGCAATCGCCGTCTCGCTCACCAGCATAAACGCCCCGGCCTCGCGCGGGGTAGAGCCCGCAATCGCCGCAACACTGATCAGCATCACCGGATCGGGTGATTGCAACACAGTGATATGGTCGTGCGGTGACAAGCGCATGATGCCTATTCCCCTGCCGCTGCAATAGTATCGTGGTGTCGGGCGATCATACCCTTTGCCACACCTGCCACGGCATATAACACCGCCTCGGGTGTTGCCGGGGTATCAAGCATCGGAATGACTTTGCCATCTCCAATCGATGCAATCGCATCGGCAATCGCACGGTGAACGGAAATTGCCAGCATCAAAGGCGGCTCACCAACTGCTTTTGATCGATGAATGGATTTTTCAACGTTTCTTCCGGGATTCCAGATATTAATGCGGAAATCTTCCGGTCGATCGGAACATGCAGGGATTTTATAGGTTGACGGCGCATGAGTGCGCAACTGACCCACATCATTCCACCATAATTCCTCGGATGTCAGCCATCCCATGCCTTGAATAAATCCGCCTTCAATCTGACCACGATCAATTGCCGGGTTCAGCGAGCGGCCAACATCGTGACAAATATCAACCCGCGTGACCTTGTTTTCACCGGTCAGGGTATCAATCATCACCTCGGAACAGGCGATGCCATAGGCAAAGTAATAAAACGGCCGTCCCGATGCCGTTTCACGATCATAATGGATTTTCGGTGTGGCATAATATCCAGTTGCCGACAGGGACACCCGCGCCAGATAGGCCTGTTTAACCAGATCGGCAAATTCCACATCTGCAACGTCACCGATCATAACCCGCCCGGGCACAAACCGGATGGCGGCCTCGGCAACACCATATTTTTCGGCGGCAAATGCGATCAGGCGGTTCTTAATCGTGATGGCCGCATCACGTGCGGCCATGCCGTTCATATCCGCACCGCTGGATGCCGCGGTTGCCGATGTATTGGGCACCTTGCCGGTATTGGTCGCGGTAATCTTGATCCGATCCAGATCAATCTGGAATTCCTCGGCCACGACCTGGGCAACCTTGATAAACAGGCCTTGGCCCATTTCGGTGCCGCCATGGTTCAAATGCACCGATCCATCCTGATAGATATGGATCAACGCACCCGCTTGATTAAGGAATGACGTGGTAAAGGAAATGCCGAATTTGACCGGCGTGATCGACAATCCACGTTTGATCACCGGGCTATCAGCATTAAACGCATCGATTTCCGCTCGGCGCTTGCGATAGTCGCTCGACGCAACAATTTCATCGGTCAGTTCGGCAAGAACATTATCCTCGACCGTCATGTGATAGGGCGTCGTATTACGGTCGTTGATGCCATAGTAATTGGCAATTCGCACATCAAGCGGGTCCCGGCCAAGGGTCAGGGCAATTTCATCAATAATCCGTTCAATCGCGACCATGCCCTGTGGCCCGCCAAACCCGCGAAACGCGGTATTCGACACCAGATTGGTTTTGCAGCGATAAGACCGGATTTCAACATCACCAAGGTAATAGGCATTGTCAGTATGGAACATTGCCCGGTCGCAAATCGCCGCTGACAGATCGGCCGAAAATCCGCAATTGGTGGCATATTGAATATCCAGCCCGCAAATCCGCCCGTCATCGTCAAAACCAACATCATATTCGACAATAAAGTCATGGCGCTTGCCGGTCATGACCATATCGTCATCGCGGTCCAAACGCATCTTGGCCGGACGTCCGGTTTTAACCGCAACAATCGCCGATAATGCCGCCCATTGTGATGCCTGGGTTTCCTTGCCGCCAAAGCCACCGCCCATACGGCGGACTTCCACCGTTACCGCATTGGCCGGACGACCAAGGACATTGGCTATATTGTGCTGCACTTCGGATGGATGCTGGGTCGAGCAATGCAAAAGGACATCGCCGTCTTCTTGCGGGATGGCAAAGGTAATCTGGCCTTCCAGATAAAAGTGATCCTGCCCGCCAATTTCCATCTTGCCCGACCGGCGATGCTTGGCACGCGCCAATGCCGACGCGGCACCCCCCTGTGCCATCACATGCGGCGGGGCAACAAATTGCTGTTTTTCAAGCGCCTCTTCGATGCTCAGAACTGCGGGCAGTTCTTCATATTCGATATGCGCCAGTTTGGCGGCATTCCGCGCTTGTTCACGGGTTTCGGCAGCAACACAAAAAACCGGCTGACCATAAAACTGCACAATACCATCGGGTAAAACCGGATCATCATGGGTATGGGCCGGGGATACGTCATTCACGCCCGGCACATCATCGGCGGTCAGAACACAGACCACACCGGGGGCGGATCGCACCTTGGACAAATCCATTTTCACGATCTTGCCATGCGCAATGGTCGCGGCACCGGGTGCCAGATGAAGCGTCCCGAACGGTTCCAGAATATCGTCAATATAAACCGCTTCGCCCGTGACGTGTTTCGGACCGCTGTCATGCTTGCTGGGCGACCGCACCCCGCCCGAAAGACCGGGCGTCGGGGCCATAAGCTCGCCCGGTTCTTTTTGATCAACCAATTGGGATGGCGTCCTAGACATAGGCTGCCTCCCTGCCAACCAGACGGGTGGCAATTTCGGGCACAGTTGTTTCGATATACAGCTTGGTCAAAAGATTCTGCGCGACCAGCATGCGGTATTCCTTGGACGCGCGCATATCCGACATCGGGGCAAAATCACGCGACAGTGCCTGCTGGGCAAGGGTCAAGCTCGCCTCGTCCCAATCCTGTCCAATCACGGCAGCTTCACATTGTTTCGCCCGCATCGGGGTTCCGGCCATACCGCCAAAGGCTGCGCGGAATTCGGTGATCTTGCCATCCTCAACCCGAATGGAAAATGCCGCCAGAACCGCAGTAATATCCTGATCAAACCGTTTGGAAATCTTATAGGCTTTAAACTGCGTTCCGGCCGTGGGTTTGGGCACGATCACGCTTTGCACGAATTCGCCGCGGGCACGATCCTGTTTACCATAGGTAACAAAGAAATCTTCAAGTGCGACTTCGCGCCGAACATTACCCATTCGCAAAACAATCCGTGCGCCCAGTGCGATCAACGCCGGTGGCGTATCGCCAATCGGCGACCCGTTGGCAATATTGCCCCCCACGGTGCCCGCATTGCGGATTTGCCGCGATCCGATTCGACGCACCAATTCCCCGACATCGGCCGCAATCAGACCTAACGCATCATGCGCATCGCTATAGGTCACACCGGCCCCGATGGTCAGAACACCATCCTGTTCGCGAACCGATTTCAGATCAGAAACATCGCCAATATAAATAATCGGGTCCAACCGCTTTAGCATTTTGGTCACCCAAAGCCCGACATCGGTGCCCCCGGCCAAAACCGTCGCATCCGGATGGGCAACCAAAAGATCGGCAAGTGCGTCACTGCTGCGCGGGGCAAAATAACGACCAACGGGCGTTTCAAGCGCCAGCATTGGCGCATCACCAACCATTGCATTCAGACGCGCAGAAATATCCACACGGCGTTTCTGTTCAACGGGATCTTTGGCGCTGATGCCACCGGCCTTTCGGGCGGCCTCGATGATCGGACCATAGCCGGTACAGCGGCACAGGTTCCCCGCCAGTGCATCATTGATCGCCCCACGGTCATCCTCGCCCCCGTCCAGCCAAAGCTGATACAGGCTCATGACAAAGCCCGGCGTACAGAAACCGCATTGCGATCCATGGGTATCGACCATGGCCTGTTGCACCGGATGCAGGTTACCACCATCGGATTTTAGATGCTCAACCGTCAAAAGCTGTTTGCCATCAAGGGTCGGCATAAACTGTATACAGGCATTGACCGTGCGATATCGCATGCTGCCCTTGCCGTCCGGCTCGCCCAGAACAACGGTACAAGCCCCACAATCGCCCTCGCCACAGCCTTCCTTGGTACCGGTTTTACGCGCGCTTAGGCGCAGCCAGTTCAGAACCGTCATCTGCGGATCGATATCGCGCAAACTGTGTTCTTCGTTGCCAAACAGGAAACGGATGTCATTGCGCAGATCTGCGACCGGTATCGTCATGACGGCCTCAGCTACCACGATAGGTGGAATAGCCAAACGGCGATAGCAGCAGCGGCACGTGATAATGCGACTGCCCATCCGAAATACCGAACCGGATCACAACCTGATCCAAAAATTTCGGATCTGGTAAATCAAGACCGATGGCATCGAAATATTCACCGGCATGAAAGACAAGCTGATATCTCCCCGGCTTGAAAGTCGCCCCCTCAAGCATCGGTGATTCAGTGCGGCCGTCGGCATTGGTCACGGCTTCGGCGACCAGATCATCATGCCCGTTACCAAAACGATGCAATTCGATCCGAATGCCGCCCGCCGGGCAACCTTTTGCCGTATCTAGAACATGGGTAGTTAGTCGTCCCATGTTGGGCCTCCTCTTTTCTCTCTCATGGCGTGGTCGGTCGCTTTTCCCCGGTCCGGCTTTTGTAATTTGTCGTTTTGTGCCGAACGAATTTTTTATAGCGTTTCAAAAAGGTCGCATTTGCACAGCAATCGTGGAAAGAGGTGATAAAGTGAAACTATATCAATTATTCTTTGAAAAACGATTGCCGTAACTTCGTGCACAATACGCTTAACGCCAGACAAACGCCTTAAAAAGCCAATAAAAACGCGGCTATACCGATTTTCCGTCCAGGAACATTATCAAAGTCAGATTGATAGTGCGGCATTTCAATCCATGGATCGCCCTGCAAGAGTTCTTCCTTGCTGCGTTGCGACCTATGGTTAATGCTACACCAAACCGCCCGCGACACAAAGCCGGGCGTTGCAATATCAAAAGAGGCAAAAGATGACCGACCAGAATTATGCACGCGACCTGATTGGTTACGGGGCCAATCCGCCAAAGGCCAATTGGCCGGGCAAGGCCCGCGTCGCGGTTCAGTTTGTCCTGAATTACGAGGAAGGCGGCGAGAACTGCATCCTTCACGGAGACCGCGCATCCGAGGCATTTCTGTCGGAAATCATCGGTGCCGATATGCGCGAAGGCGTGCGCCATATGAGCATGGAATCGATCTATGAATATGGGTCGCGCGTCGGTGTCTGGCGCATCCTGAACCTGTTTCGCGAACGTCAGATTCCAATCACCCTGTTCGCAGTTGCCATGGCACTGGCCCGCAACCCCAAGGTTGGCGAAGTCGCAATGCAAGACGGGCATGAAATATGTTCACATGGCTATCGCTGGATCGATTACCAATATTTCCCCGAAGACCTCGAACGCGAACACCTTCATAAGGCCATCGACATCATCAAAGGCGTCACCGGCGAACGTCCGCTGGGCTGGTACACCGGGCGCACCGGCCCGAATACGCGCCGCCTTGTCGCCGAAGAAGGCGGTTTTCTGTATGATGCCGATGACTACAGTGACGAATTGCCGTTCTGGTCAACCCAGACCGAAACACCGCATCTGATCGTACCCTATACCCTTGATGTCAATGACATGCGCTTTGCCGCGATGCAGGGCTTTAATTCCGGCGAACAATATTTCCAATACCTTAAAGACAGCTTTGATACCCTGTATGAAGAAGGCGCAGAAACGCCGAAAATGCTGTCGGTCGGTTTGCATTGCCGTCTTGTCGGTCGTCCGGGCCGCTTTGCCGCCCTTAAACGCTTTGTCGATTATGTGCGCGGCCATGACGATGTCTGGTTTGCACGCCGTGTTGATATTGCCCGTCACTGGCGCAAACATCATCCGTTTCCGGGCAAAGACTAAACGCCAAGAATAACAAGAACTGAAAACTGATATGACCGAACCTGTAAAATCATTGTTTGAAACCCGCCCGCCCAGCACATTGGCCCAAAGTGCCTTTATTTCGATGTATGGCGGGGTTTACGAACATTCGCCGTGGATCGCCAAACAGCTTTATGATCGCGGCATCACACCGGCACTCGACAATCCGGCTGCCTTGGCCGATGCCATGGCGGCCGTAGTGAACGGTGCAGTCGATGATGACAAACGCACCTTGCTGCGCGCCCATCCCGATCTTGCGGGCAAACTGGCATTGGCCGATCTGACACAATCATCGCAAAACGAACAAACCGGTGCCGGGCTTGATCAATGCACAGCAGATGAATTGGCACGATTTACCGAATTGAACGACATCTACAAAAAGAAGTTCGGTTTCCCGTTCATCTTTGCCGTCAAGGGGTTCCATCGGACCGACATTCTAAACGCGTTTGAACGGCGCGTAAAAAACGATGTCGAAACCGAATTTAACGAGGCCATAAATCAGGTCCATCGCATTGCCAGATTACGTCTCGACGCCCTTTGACCATGATAAACGACCCGGATAAAATAACCGATAATCAGGATTTACAAACTATGAGCCACCATACAGACCACGACACACCGGAATTTACCCGGCGCTTTGTTAATCTGGCCGATGAACGTCTGGGCGCAACTGCAATCTTTGCGACCGATGATTTCTTTGCCGACAAACAGCGCATGCTCCAATCCGCCGATGCGATTTTCTATCCCGATAAATACGATGATAACGGCAAATGGATGGATGGCTGGGAAAGCCGCCGCAAACGTGTCGAAGGTCATGATTACTGTGTGGTGCGGTTGGCAACGTCGGGCCGAATTTACGGGGTTGATATCGACACCAGCCATTTCACCGGCAATTTCCCGCCCGCCGCGTCGCTTGAGGCCTGCTATTGCCCGGATGGTGATCCGGCAGATGACGCAAAATGGATCGAAATCGTCGCTCCGATCGGCTTGCACGCCGGGGTGGAAGCCGATGCCCATCACTTTGCCGATGTTACCGCCGACGGCGTTTTCACCCATGTACGTTTGCATATCTATCCTGATGGCGGGGTGGCGCGCCTGCGAGTTTATGGCCGCCCGGATCGCGATTGGTCCACCATGGCCAGCGGGGCTGAACAGGTCGATCTGGCGGCCATGATCAATGGCGGCGTTGTTCTGGCGTGGTCAGATTCGCATTACGGCAATCCGAATGCCATTTTGGCACCGGGGCGCGGGATCAATATGGGCGATGGCTGGGAAACCCGCCGCCGTCGTGAACCGGGCAATGAATGGCTGATCATCGAACTCGGCCATCCGGGCGAGATTGAGAAAATTATCGTCGATACCTGCCATTTCAAAGGCAACTATCCTGATCGTGTGTCGATCCAGGCCGCCTTTGTTGACGGCGAAAAGGATAAGTCGCTACGCGCGCGCTCGATGTTCTGGCAAACCATTTTGCCCGAACAAAAAATGCAAGCCGACCATATCCATGAATTTGATGCATCCATGATTGCCGCCCTTGGCCCGGTATCGCATTTGCGCGTCAATTCGATCCCTGATGGCGGCATCAGCCGGTTGCGTATTCTTGGTAAACCGGCAAAGCGATAAAACGATGAAACTGAAAGTCGAACCACTCACGCCCGATGCCTTTGCCCCGTTTGGCGAGGTGATTTCAACCGCAACCGCACGCGATGAATACAAAATCAATCTGGGCACCACGACCCGGTTTCATGATATTTCACGCGTCGATGCCGGGGACGCAGGCGGCGCCCCGATCATCAGCATCTTTCGCGGTACTCCGCGTCCGATGCCGATTGAAATCAAAATGATGGAACGCCATCCACTCGGCTCGCAGGCCTTTGTCCCAATGGCGGGTCAGAAATTCCTGATTGTGGTTGCCGATGGCACGGATATTCCCCAACCGGAAAACCTGCGCGCCTTTATTTCCGACGGATCACAGGGTGTCACCTATGGCAAAAACGTCTGGCATCATCCGCTTTTGGTGCTTGAACCCAATAGCGACTTTCTGATCGTTGATCGCAGTGGGCCGGGAAACAACCTCAATGAAATTGATTTACCGCGGGTCGATGGCACGGTGATTACGCTGGATTGGCCGGTCTAACGGCTCAAAATCAGAGCGATCACGCCGCCATCACCAATCCCATATTGGCAAGGTAACGGTGTAACTCGGCACCGTTACCGACCACGTCCTCGGCACCGGCATCCATCAGAATATCGGCGTCTTCCGGGCTGCGGTGCCCGCCACCAAGAAACCCGACAGCCCGCATTCCAGCCGCCTGTGCGGCAACGATGCCTGCCGGACTATCATCAATCACGATCGATTTTTCTGGCGTAAATCCGCATTCATTCGCGGCATGCAGGAAAATATCCGGTGCGGGTTTGCCATGCTTAACTTCCTCGACCGAGAATATCCGGGCACCGAAGAATTCCAAAAGCCCCGTCACGCCAAGACATTTATCAAGTCGCGCCAGATCACTGGCCGATGCCACACAACACGGCACCGCTAGCGATTTCAAAACATCATTGATGCCCGAAATCGCCCGAAGATCCGTTTCAAACAGACTATCAAGCACCCCTTCGCATTCGGCCTGATAGGCCACCGCATCAATCGCGGTCGCATGCTGGCCATTTAACTGCGCAATCATTTCACCGTAAGAAACACCGCCATAACGGCGCGCCAAAACATCTGCCGTCATTTCGATACCGTGGCCTGCCAATACCTGTGTATCAACCGCAAAGGATAAAACCTCGCTGTCGATCAGGACGCCGTCGCAATCAAAAATGACCAGTTCGATCATTGCTTGACCGCCCCGCCAAGGTCCAGCGCCAGCAAGCGTTTTTGAATTTCCTGTGACAAGACCGCACTTGGCTGCGCGGCAAGGGCGCGTTGATATGCCGCGCGCGCCATATCGGTTTTGCCCATCGCCAGCGCATTATCGGCAAAATGCGCAATATGTTCGGCCGTTGGCATTGCCTTGTTGACCGTGACAAAGATGTCCTCGGCCTCTTGATATTTGCCCTGTTTGTACAAGACAAGACCATAGGTATCGAGCGCCCCGGGATCGTTGGGGGCGACCTGCAAGGCCCGCTTGATCAGGCGTTCTGCCTCGGCCAGGTTTTCACCGCGCGTGGCATAATGAAATGCCAACCAGTTCGCCGCCCCTGCATTTCCGGCATTTGCCGCCTGCATGGCTTCGGCCAGCATGGTGTTCTGATAGCCTTCCATCACGGATTTAATGCTGTCGACATCAAGCCCATCAACATAGGTAAGGCCAACTCGCACCGCCTTGCAGCCCTGCCCGCCCTTTTCCTGACACAACGCAACGGCTTCTTCGACCGCGCCCAAAACCGTAGCACTTGGCCCGGCGGCATAGTCTATCCCCGCATCGTCACGCGACAACGCCTTGAAATCGATCATCGCCCGATATCGTTCATCAACAGGCTTTTCTGCCGGGCTTGCAAACATATCCTGGGGTTCCCAATTCGACCCGGTTTCCCCGCAGGCCGACAGTCCCAGCAGCAAAGCAACCGCAATCGCGGGATATAAAGATCGAATTTGAAATTGGCGACGATTTGGCAAGGCGTTCATTCCCTGTTTTTCGTAAAAAGAGCCAAACCGATTATAGCCCATTTCCGTAATGCAGGCATTAACAGCTTGGCAAATAACCCGAGGCAAAAACGAAAAGCCGCCGGGATCATTTGATCACCGGCGGCTTTAACGTGTTGGCTTAACAAGCCTTTTTTATGGCGCTGCCAGATTAGGCGCGGCGTTCTGCGATCATCTTTTTGATTTCGGTGATCGCAAGGGCCGGGTTCAGGCCTTTGGGGCAGGTGTTGGTGCAGTTCATGATCGTGTGGCAACGATACAGGCGGAACGGATCTTCAAGCATGTCAAGACGTTCACCGGTATATTCGTCACGCGAATCAGCCAACCAGCGATAAGCCTGCAACAGAACAGCCGGACCAAGATAACGGTCCGAGTTCCACCAATAGGACGGGCACGCGGTCGAGCACGAGAAGCACAAAATGCATTCCCACAAACCGTCAAGCTGTGCACGTTCTTCACGCGACTGCAGACGCTCGCCAACCGGCGGCGGGCTATCGGCTTTAAGCCACGGCTCGATCGAGGCAAGCTGCGCATAAGGCTGCGACAGATCGGGCACCAAATCCTTCACCACCGGCATATGCGGCAGCGGATAGATTTTAACCTCGCCCTTGATGTCATCAATCGGCTTAAGACACGCAAGCGTGTTACGGCCATCAATGTTCATCGCGCACGAACCGCAAATGCCTTCGCGGCACGAACGACGGAACGTCAGGGTCGCATCAATTTCGTTCTTGATCTTGATCAGCGCGTCCAAAACCATCGGACCGCACTTATCCAGATCGATATCATAAGTATCGGTCCGCGGGTTATCACCGCTGTCAGGATCATAACGATAGATCTTGAAGCTGCGAGTGTTTTTCGCGTCAGCCGGGGCTGAGAACGATTTGCCCTCTTTCACGACCGAATTGGCGGGAAGATTGAATTCTACCATCTCTCAAATCCTCTCTTGCCGCGCCTTAATAGACGCGTTCTTTCGGCTCGATATACTCGACTTCATCGGTCAGGGTGAAGCTGTTAACCGGACGATATGTCAGATCAACACCATAACCCTTGTCCCAACCGACAGTCGCAATCGTATGTTTCATCCAGACGTCATCATCGCGTTTCGGATAATCCTCGTGGGCATGCGCCCCGCGTGATTCGTGACGGGCCTCGGCGGAATTCATGGTTGCTGCGGCGCAAACCATAAGATTCTCAAGTTCCATCGTCTCGACCAGATCCGAATTCCAGATCAATGAACGATCCGAAACGGCAACATCGGGAAGTGTTGCCGCGGTTTTGGAAAGTTTCTCGACACCTTCGCCAAGGATTTCGGCCGTACGGAACACACCGCAATTGCCCTGCATCACACGCTGCATTTCCAGGCGGATGTCAGCCGTCGGGCGGGAACCCTTGGCCCAGCGCAGGCGATCAAAACGATCAAGGGCCGTCTGGCCATCGGTGGTTTTGAGTTCCTTGAACGATGCTTTCGGATCGACAACCTCGGCGGCATGAAGACCACAAGCACGACCAAACACAACAAGGTCAAGCAACGAGTTGGTGCCAAGACGGTTTGCACCGTGAACAGACACACAAGCCGCTTCACCGGCCGCCATCAGGCCCGGAACGACACGGTTCGGGTTATCGGCGGTCGGGTTAAGGACTTCGCCCTTATAGTTGGTCGGAATGCCGCCCATGTTGTAATGGACCGTCGGAAGAACCGGGATCGGTTCCTTGGTCGCGTCAACACCGGCAAAGATTTTTGCGGTTTCGGTAATACCCGGCAAACGTTCCCACAGCACTTCTGAACCAAGATGTTCAAGATGCAGATGGATGTATTCACCGTGTTCACCAACACCACGACCATCGCGGATTTCCTGTGCCATACCGCGCGACACAACATCACGCGATGCCAAGTCTTTCACGGTCGGG